>JAABUN010001252.1_pt1 | contig 58098 bp, 57 predicted proteins | sample 5559311 | NCBI WGS metagenome assembly JAABUN01 (sample SAMN10711877, study PRJNA513370) | rock metagenome | isolation source: Antarctica rocks | place: Antarctica: Victoria Land, Siegfried Peak sud
AGAAGATCAGCGAGGCCCAATGGGCGACCATCCAGCTCACGCGTGAGGACTTCCACGGCGAATGGAACTACACCATCAGCCCACGCGCCGCGCAACTTGACCTGGTTGTTATTTGACAGACCCTAAGGGCTGCGGCCACGAAGTCCGCCTACGCGGACTGGGAGTGCTGACGAGGTGGGGATGCCGTTGGACTGCGGCCCCGCCGGGCTCCGCCACCGTCCCGGCTGAAGGCTGCGGCCACGAAGTCCACCTCCGTGGACTGGAGGGAGGGCGGGGGCTGATAGTGTATCGGTCTGGATGATGCGAGCGGGATGAGGCGGCAGTCGCTTTGCCGGGGTATCATCCTGGCTGCGCGCGCTTCGCCTCGCCCGCTCGGGGGCGTGTCGGCGTTAGGTGTAGAACTCGGGGGCGGTGCGGAGCGTCCGCCACTGCGGGCCGTCGTGGCCGAAGATGGTCAGCGTCACCCTTTCGCGCGCGGCGAGGTCGAGGAGCTTGCGCGTGCTGGCGCGGACGCCCGCCTCGTCCATGTCGAACGGGCCGATCGGGCGCGTCTCGGGGGTGTACCCGGCGATGTCGCGCGTCATCGCGTCGATCGCCAGCAGGACCGGCCCGGTCTCGGGCAGGCGCACCAGGACGGCCTGGAGTCCGGGCACATGGCCGCTCGCCTCGATCAGTTCGATGCCCGGCAGCAGTTCGGTGTCGCCCTCCACCTCGCGGTAATGCAGGCGCGGATCGTCCCAGTGCGCGCGGGTCCGGTCGAAGCGCGGGTGGACCGCCCCCCGCGCCGCCTCGCGCTGTGTCCGCTGGATGACCAGCTCGGCTCCGGGGAACTCGTCGTGGCCCCCGGCATGGTCCGGGTCGAGGTGGGTGCAGACGAGGTAATGGATGCCGCCCGGTTCGAGGCCGATCAGGGCCAGTTGACCGGTGACGTAATTCTGCTCGTCCACGCGCATACCCTGGTAGTCGGGCTGCTTATAGGCCCCGATCGTGTCGCGCGAGTAGCCGGTGTCCACCAGGACATTCTTGCCGTCGTCGGTCTGGATCAGGTAGCCGGGCGCGGGCGCGCCGCTCGCCTCGTTGCGCCCGTAGACCAGCAGATAAAGTCGCGTCACCGCCATCGCCGCTTACTCCTCCACGATCACGATCGGATATTCTTCCACGCCGGCCTCGGCCATCAGGCGATAGCGGGCGTACTCGTCGAGCAACTCGCGGAATTGGGTCGCGTCCAGGGCGGCGCGATGCTCGTAAAGGTGTTCGGCCAGGTACTCGCACAACGCCGCGACGTGCTGACGCTGCGGGAGGATGACCGTCTCGCCGGTGGTCAGCTTCGGCAGCCGGATCACCGGCACGCGCACGGTGGCGGTGCGGATCTCCTCGTCGGTGCGCCCCTGCATCCCCGTATGGTGCCCTTTCCGTGCGGTCTGTCGCCGCGCTCATCCTCGCCGGTCAGCGCCGGTCAGCGCCGGTCAGCGCCGGTAGGGCAGGATGGCGCGTAGCGCGGTCAGCTTGTCGGCGATCCGCGCCTGGAGGATCTGCATCTCGTCCAGGAGAGCGGCGAGTCGTTCCGGCTCGGCCCCCGGCAATTCCTCGAAGAGGTGCCTGCTTGCCTCGCCGAGCGACCAGAGTTCCAGGCGCAGCTTGGTTTCCCAGGTATTCGGCCCCTGCATCGCGCTCCCCCGCCTCGGTCATTCAGGCCCGGATCGCCGCCAGTCCCGCGCGCAACGCCTGCTGGTAGAGCCAGAGGTCGCCGGAGTAGGCGAGGATGCGGAAGCCTTGCGCCAGCAGATCGCGCGCCAACTCGACCGTCATCGGCATCATCCCGGCGGCCTTGTTGTGCGACCGGCAGGCGGCCAGGACACGCTCGACCGCCGCCAGATAGTCGGGGTGGTCGAACTGTCCGGGGATGCCCATCGAGTTTGTGAGATCGTTGTGCCCGATCCAGAGGACGTCGATCCCCTCGACGGCGGCGATCGCCTCGACGTTCTCGACGCCCGCCACCGTCTCGATCTGGGCGATGATCAGCCCTTCCTCGTTCGAGCGCGTCATCTTCTCCAGGGTGGTCCCCGGCTCCAGCCCGAAGTCGTCGTGGGCGATGCCGAAGGCCGCGCCGCGCCCGCCAACGGGCGGATATTTCACGGACTGGGCGATCAGCTGCGCCTGCTCGGCGCTCTCCACCATCGGGATCATCAGGCCCATCGCGCCGACGTCGAGCGGGCCGGAGAGGAGGTGGTACTGGGTGGCGGGGACGCGCACCAGCGGCACGATGTCGGCACCGCGCGCCGTGGCGATCAGCGTGCGGATCGTGTCGATCCCCCAGCCGGTATGCTCCATGTCGAAGAGGATGAAGTCCGCGCCCGCCGCCGCCGCGATCCGGGCGAGGCCGGTGGTGTTGAACTCGAAGGCCATCGTCCCAAGCGATGTGCCGCCATCGCGGAGGGCGGACTTGACCCTATTAAGGCGCATGGACACCTCCTGTGTCGGGTCGCAGGTCTGAAGGTCGAAGGTCGAAAGGGTCGTGGCGCGCTACAGTGTCCTACCTTTTCGACCTTCGACCTTCAGACCTGCGACCACATCTTTTTATACCGTGGCGCTTCGAGCGCGGCGCGGTTGACGACGTATTGCGGTATGCGCCCCGCCGCGACCTCGAGGATGCTGCGACAGGCGCTGCCGCCATTGCCGAGCGCGACCTCGTCGGTGAAGCAGAGGGCGTGCGGGGCGAGGATGACGTTATCCAGCGTCAGGAGGGGGTCACTGGGGTCGATCGGCTCCTGCTCGAAGACGTCGAGGCCGGCCCCGGCGATCGTGCGCGCCTGGAGGGTCGCCGTCAGCGCGCGCTGATCGACGATCGGGCCGCGCGCGGTGTTGATCAGGTAGGCGGTCGGTTTCATCAGGGCCAGCCGCTCTGCATTGATCAGGCTGTGCGTCTCGTCGTTCAGTGGGCAGTGGATCGAGACGATGTCGCTCGTGCGCAGCACCGTCTCCAGGTCGGTCAGCTCGATTCCAGCGGCGGCGGCGGCCTCGGGGGTGGAATAGGGATCGTAGGCGAGGTGCCGCATCCCCAACGGGCGGACGAGGTCGACCACCTCGCGTCCGATGTTGCCGACCCCGATCAGGCCGAGGGTCCGCCCGGTGAGTCCCATGCCGATGTAGTCGAAGCGATCGTCCCAGCGCCCCGCGCGGGTGATGCGATCCTTCTGGAAGATCATGGTGGAGAGACCCATGATGAACGCCAGCGTCGCGTGCGCGACCGGGCGGCGTACGCCGTCGGGCGTGATCGTCAGCAGCACCCCCGCGCGTGTGCAGGCCTCCACATCGATGGTGTCATAGCCGACGCCGAAGCGCGCGACGACCGCCAGGCGGCCCGGATCGGCCAGCGTCGCCGCCGAGACGCGCGGGGTGAGGACGAGCAGCGCGTCGTAGTCGCGCACCTGATCGGCGCGCAACTCGGGGGTGTACTCCGCCAGGAACTCCCAGGCGATCTGCGGGTCCGCATCGAGCAGGCCGAGATTGATGTCGCCGAAGCCGAGCGAGCCGTCCGCTTTGAGGAAGTCGCGCGTGACCCCGACCCGGAATGTGCGATCCGCCATAGGCCCCCGACCCCTTTCCAGCACCCGCCTTCGCTGTCCCATCATGCCGCGCGCATCGTACACCGGGCGCGGGCTGTTGTCACGCGACGGGGATTGTCACGCGGGGGTGGGACCAAGCGCTGGGCGGGGCGGGGCGCGGCGCGCTACCGCCCGTAGCCGCGATAGGTCGTGGGGGCGGCGGTATGGTAGTCGCGTCGGCGGAGGAACCGCCCCAGGATCGCGCCGACGATCAGCCCGCCGATGTGCGCCCAGACGGCCACGCCGCCGGTCTCCTGGGTGCGCGCGCCGAACGAGGCGACGCCGCTGGCGAGTTGCAGGAGGAACCAGACGCCGATCACCAGGGCGGCGGGCAGGTAGGTGACGGTGGCGAAGACGACGATGAAGATCACGGTGCGGACGGTCGCGCCGGGGAACATGACCAGATAGGCCCCCATCACCCCGGCGATCGCGCCACTCGCGCCGACGGTGGGGAGGAGCGAGTTGGTGTTCAGTGCGATCTGCGCGAAGGTGGCGGCCACGCCGCAGAAGAGATAGAAGAGCAGGTACTTCACCGGCCCGAGCGCGCTCTCCACGTTGTCGCCGAAGACCCAGAGGTAGAGCATGTTGCCGCCGAGATGCAGCCAGCCTCCGTGGATGAAGATCGAGGTGAAGAGGGTGACATAGATCGGCAGGCCGATCGTCGGGGACGCGTCGGCCCCCTGCACGATCTCGCGCGGCACCACGCCCCACTGCAGGAAGAATTGGCTCAGTCGCGCCTCAGGCATGGTGATCTCGAACAGGAAGACGATCACGTTGATCGCGATCAGGGTGTAGTTCACGAAGGGGAAGTGACGCCGTTCGCCCGCATAGTCGCCGATCGGGATCATCGCCGCGCTCCATCGGTGGGAGGTTCGCCGTTCGTGGCTCTTTGCGACCGTCGGTGACCGCTCGTGGCTATTGGGCAGGACGATACGCGGCGGTGCCGACTCAGCCTTGACCGCCGACGCCGTCCCGGGCCGGGTCGTGCAACCGCGCCTCGAGGTTGCGGCTCAACCGTGCGGCCGCGTCGTCGTCGAACCGCTCCTCGACGGTGGCGACACCCTCGGTCTGGCCGCGCAACTCCCCGACCTTCGCCGCCAACTGTTCGCGCGTCTCGCGCCCGGAGAGCGGCGTCAGTAGGAGCGCGCCGATCGAGGCCGCGAGCGCGCCGATGAGGATCCCGACCATGAATGCGACGTTGTGCCGCTCTCTGACGACCATGTGTCCCTTCCTTTCGCTGCCGCTCCGGCACATGCGCCAGCCGCGGCTAAGTGCTGCCGCATACTCTACACCACTGGCGCACGAAGCGCGCCAAGATCGTTCGCGCTGTCGTGAAGGCGTCGCCAGCCACTGCCAGGTGGGGTGGCAAAGCCGGCGCGTGTCCGAGGGGTGCGGTCCGGGATTGTGCGTGGGCGGTTGATGGCGGTGGCGAATGTGGGCAGGATCGGGGCATATGGGGCCTGGAAATAGGGTCAAAGTAGGTTCATACGTAAGGTCGCTACTTCTATGAAGGAGGACGTACTTTGCTGTCCTGATGGGGAAATAACGCTGCCGTGGAGTAGGTTCGTCATTGCATTTCGGGTTTGTGAGGTGCGGGGTGCGGGATGTTGTGGCTGGTTAGGGCAATGGTCTACTCGATCGAGCCCGGCGGGTGGGACGATCAGTGCCAAGCGGGGGCAGTCGGGGCGGGGCGCGGATTCTTCGCGGCGGCTCAGAATGACATTCCGTAGGCTGTGAGTCGATCACCGGCGTTCAGGGGTTGAGACTGTGCGTCAGGGGTACAACCACCGTCAATCCCATATGCTATGGGACGACCACCGACGTTCGGGGTGGCTGCTACTTGCACAGGTGGCTGACCACCGACGCTCGGTCATTCTGAGGCCGCAGCCGAAGAATCCGCGCCACCCCGGTTGTCACTGCTGTCACGCGCGGTTTTGAACCGCACCGATGTCTGGTTGTGCCAGGGTCGTTCCGGTTCGTGGCGGGTATACTTTCGTGTATGAATGGTGATGCGCCGGATGCTCAGCGGGCCGATGTGGCCGAACCGGATGGCGAGGAGCGGGATGAGCCTGCGCTCGTCGCGGCGATTCGCGCGGCGGCCGATGCGGCGGGGGGAAGGCTCACGTTCGCCCGCTTCATGGACCTGGCGCTCTACCATCCGACGCATGGATATTACCAGAGCCAAGCGGCGCGACCGGGGCGTGGCGGCGACTTCCTGACGTCGCCGGAGCTTTCGCCTTTCTTCGGCTGGTGCCTGATGCGCCAGATCCGGCAGATTTGGGAGGGTGCCGGGCGACCGGACCCCTTCACCGTTCTGGAGTATGGCGCGGGTGGCGGGCGACTCGCGCATGATATCCTGCTGGCCGCGCGCAGCGAGTCGCCGCAGTTGGCCGACTGCCTCCACTATCGCCTGCACGAGTCGAACCCGCATCGCCGCAGCGACGCGCGCGCCTTGCTGGACGGGGCCGGTTTCGCGGGGCGGGTCGCGTTCGAGGAGCCGAGCCAGACCGCGCGGGAGGCACCGCCATTTGTCGGGGTAGTCCTCACCAATGAATTCGTCGATGCCCTGCCGGTCCATCGGGTCGTCGGCGGGGAGGGCGGCGCGATCTTGGAACGCTACGTCCGCTGGGAGGCCGCGAACGAGCGCTTTGTCGATGAACTGGATCGCCCGTCTACGCCGCAGCTCGTCGGTTCGCTCGCCGCAGGGGGGGTCGCGTTGGCGGTGGGGCAGGAGGCGGAGATCAATCTGGCGGCGGGCGCGTGGCTGGCGACCGTGGCGGCGCGGCTGACGCGCGGCGTCGTCCTGACGATCGACTATGGCTACCCGACCACCGAACTCTACGCGCCGAGGCGCCGCGCCGGTACGTTCCTGTGCTACCACCGGCACACGGCCAACGACGAGCCATACGCCCGGATCGGGCGACAGGATATGACGGCGCACGTTGATTTCGGCGCGCTGACACGCGAGGGCGGGCGACAGGGCCTCGCAACGCTCGGCCTGACGACGCAAGGGCCGTTCCTGAGCAACGTAGGACTCGGCGATTTGCTTGTCACGGCGCAGACGCCCGGCCGCGCGCTCGATGCGTATCTCGCCGATCGCAGCGCCGTGCTGGCGTTGATCGAGCCGGGCGGGATGGGCCGTTTCGGCGTGCTGGCCCAGGGGAAGGGCTACATCCCGGCACCGCTCCACGGCTTCGGCCCGCTCACCTGACGCGCCGCCGTCGCGAGCGTCCGCTCGGCGCGCGCGTGGTGGGGACGGGACGGAAGCGCCTGTCCTACACCGTGCCGCCGTCCGCTCGGCGCGCGCGTGGTGGGGACCGCGTCTGGTGTTGCGCGAGGCTGGGTGTGGGTACGCTATACCTCGGCCAGACGCGCGATCTGGTCCCGCAGATCGGCGGCGGTGCCCTGCAACGTCTGGAGCCACACGCGTCCCGAGTGATCGTACAACGCGATGGTGTACTTGTCGTTGCCGCTGCTCTCGCCGAACGGCCCTAGGGCCACCGCGTGGCGATACCCTTTCTGCACGACGAGTTGCCGCAATTCGCGCTTGTGGTCTGGCGGTACCCTCATGCCCCACCCCCTCTCCCGCGATCCGTACTGCGGTCGCACCGCGTTCAGCGTTGCCCGGATGGCCGGTCGAATCCCTCGAGTATGACGGCCCCGCAAGCGGCGAGGGTGGCGCGCATCTGCGGTCGGGTGTGGCCCGCGAGCGGGGGGGTACGGTGAGTGCGGCTGCTCCCGACCCGATTGCCCCCGCCGTCGGCGGGTCGTCGCGCCGCTTAGGTCTGGAGCGAGCTGTACAGCGCCTCGCCGTTGGCATCGTAGCCGACGACGCCGATAAGCGGTCCCTTGGCGAGGAAGAGGAGCCTGGGCAGCAGTTGCTCGACGTCGATTCCCAGCGCCTCCGCGATGGTCGCCGCATTGACCGCAGGGTAGGCCTGGATGTAGTGGAAGATGCGCACGTTCGGATGTTCGGTCATTGCCGCTCCGCCTTTTCGTCATACCAACCAACACTGGCGGCGTGCCGTGCCGAGGGGATGTCCCACGGTTGTGACCGGTTGATCGCGAGCGTCGTCCCGTTAACGGTCCCGGAAAGTTCGTATCGTGCGCGGTCGCGGTGCCCGACGTTTCCAGACACCCGCCATCGCGTCTAGCGCGAGGTGTTTGCCTTCCCGGAATCCTTCCTGCCAGACTCCGAGGTGGGCGCTGCCAGCGGGGGATCGGTCGAAAGCGAGGCCAGTTCCGGGACCAGCCACCATAGCAGAGACACCCGTGGTTGTTTTCACCAACGACAGGTGTTTTCCGCGCCTCCGCCGCTGCGATCAGCGCCCACAGTGGAGACGGGAGACATAACTATAATATCAATAATCTTGGTGTTCGTCCAATGTGGTCGTATCGGGCGCGGTTCAAAAGTTTGCGCGGCGGGGGCGGAGGGCCGTTGGACTGAGGCCCCGCCGGGCTCGCCCGCCGCGACGGGCCTTCCGTGCCACCGTCCCGGCTGAAGGCGGCGGCCACGACGTCTCCGGCAGCGCGCAGCGGGGCCTACGGCAGAACGCAGTGGGGGCCCCCTACACGGACTGGGGAGCAAGGGGGGTGCAACCGCGTCGGCGTCGGCAGCGCCCGCGCGCTCCGCCGCGCACGATTTTGGACCGCGCCCGGTTGTAGCCCATGCTACACTTATCGGAGCTTGGCTGGGGTGTTGGTGCCGTGTGGGCGTGGGGGGTGGTGGGCGCGATGCCGAGGAAGCACAACTGGTGGCTGATGGGGATCAGCGTCTTCACCGCGCTGCTCTTCGGCGTGCAAGCGCTGATCGCCTATCGCGCGTTCGTTTTCCGGCAGGACAACTACTACCTCGTCAGCCTGTTCATCTTCGGTGCGCTGGCCCTTTTCAGCGTCTTCACGGTGATCCAAGGGTGGCGGAACATGCTCCCCGGACAGAACCGCGAAGAACGCCCCCAGCCGGAGTCCGAGACGCCGACCGGCGAAGCGTAGCGCCCCCGCCCGCCGCCCGGTCGGCCTGCCGCCGGGTCCGTGTGCGCATCAGGCCGGGGCGGTGGTCCCGGCTGCCGCCGGTGGATCCGACACCAGCGCGGCCAGGGCATCGGTGAGCAATTCGCGCAGGGCGCGCGTGTCGAGGCCGGGATCGGTTAGGGCGACGATCGCGCGGCGATCGTCGCTGCCGACGGCGATCTGACCCTCGCTCAGGGTGAACGCGGCGAAGGCCGGTGCCTGGTCCGTGCCGCGTCTGGCCCCGCCGATCGCCGACGACAGCAGGCCGAAGAGGACGGCGGCATCGCTCGCGCGGAAGTTCACGGTCGCTTCGACGCGGCCGACCGCGTCGAAGACCGCCGCGCCGAGCAGGCCCTCCACCGTCAGGAGGGTGTCGAGCGAGGCGCGGGCCGGGGTCGGGTCGTCGCCGCCCCCGCCCTCAGTGCCGCCAGTCGTCGAGGTGCCGTGCCGGTCAGGCACGCGGCGCGCGGGTTCGCGCCGAGAGGGCGCGCTGGAACTCCGCCATCGCCATGTCGAAGCGCCCCATCTTCATGTACGCATCGCCAAGGACGCGGTGCGCGCGCGGCGGTGCCTCGCCATCGGCGATCATCTCTTTCAATCGCTCGATGACCTCTGGGACCACGTCGTCCGATTCCTTGATCAAGCGACGGTACTCGTTCAACGCCTGTTCGGGTTGGAGGCTGCTGTAGGCCACCGCCAGCGTCAGCCGCGCGAAATGGTTCTGTGGGTCGGCCTCGACGATCGTCACCAGGGACGCGAGTTGCGCGGTCTGGCGCCGTGCGGCGAACGCCGCCCGCTCCGCCGGTGTCACTGCGGGGAGGCTCGCGCTGAACACCAGCGGCGCGGGCGGCGGGTCGACCGGCGCATGATGGCCGTTGGTGTAGACGCCCGGCGTCGGGTCGGCGGCGGTATCGCGCGATGGGGGCGTCGGCATGTCGATCGCCGCCTCCGCCGCCGACGTGGCGATGAGCCGGTCGTCGCCGCTCGGCGGGGTTTCCGGCGTGGCGGCCCGCTCCGGCACCTCATCGGCCCAGGTGGGCTGAACGGTGTCCGACTCGTCCTCACCGGCCAGACGGCTCGCGAAGGGCGCGAAGGGCTCCGGCTGCTCGGGGGCGGCGGTCGCCCAATCGTGGGCCACCGCCGCGTCTGCGGCGGCCTCGTCGGCGGTGCCGTTCGCCGTTTGCGGGGGTGAAACGGCGGTGTCGGCGCGCCCGTTCGCAAGGGGAAGCCCCCAATCGCGCGCGGCGCTGGCACCGTTCGCGCCTGTCTCCGCAGCCGTCGTCGGCGGTGCCGACGCCTGGGCGGGCGGGCCGGTGTGCGCGCCCTCGACCAGTCCGGCGAGCCAGTCGTCCCCGGCAGGCGTGGCGGTCTGGTCGGGATCGGTCGTGGTGGCGTGGGCATTCGCGTCCGGCCCGACCGGCGCGAGGGACATGATCCAGTCGTCGAGGTCCGCCGCCTCGACCGCCAGCGGCGTGGCGGGATCGGTCGTCGGTATGGGGGTGTCGGCGGCGCTCGTCGCGGTCGGGGTGTCGGTGTGCGCGTGTTCTTCGGCGGGTGCCGCCGTGGTCTGCGCTGTGTCGCTCGCCGGGATCAGGGCGGGGCGTGGTGCCACTTCCAGACGGCGGTTGACCTGGAGGTCGCCGGTCTCGATCCGCTCCTGCTTGCGATTACGCAGACGATCGAAGAGGCTGTCCATGGTCGGCTCTGCGGCACCCACCGCCGTCGACACGACCGGCCCCATCGTGGCCGAGAGGTCGAAGAGCAGCGGATCGTCGGCGAGGAGCGGGCGAGTCGCATCGGGGAAGTAGGTGGCCTCCGGCAATTCCAGGCGCGGGGTGTCCGCGCCGAGCAACGCCTCGAACGAGATCGCGGCGGCCGGGTCGCGGCGGCGCTCCGGGCCGGGCCGGGCCGGGCCGCTCTCCGTCGCCTCGGCCTGATGCAGCGCCGCAGCGGGGGCGGTTTCCGTGGCGAGAGGTTCCGCCGTGAACGTCGGTGGCGCGGTCGTCTGCGCCGATGCGGGCGGGCCGACCGGCGCGTCGTCTGGCGGCGCGACGGTGATCTCGCGCGGGATGCTCGGCGCTTCCGGCGTGGTCAGCGTTTCGGTGGGGGTCGCCTGGAGACCGAGTAGCCGATCTTCCGGCAGGGGAGTCAATTCGCGCGTGGCGAAAATCGAGGCGATGTCGGCGAGGTGGTCATCCTCGCCCGCGACGGCATCGGCGAAGGAGTTGCCCGCCGTGTAGGTGATCGGGGCCTGCTCCTCGTTCCTGACCAGATCGGCGAAGGTCAGGCCGGTGGTCTTGACCTTCGGCGCGGTCTCGTCCAGGTTGAACGGGGCGATGTCGCCGCTGAGGTCGCCGGTGTCGAGGTCCAGCGGGAAATCGTCGTCGTCCTCGCCATCGAGCGGGGGGAGGGAGAATTTGCTGGGGTCGAAGGTCAGCGTCGCTTCGAGTTCCGGTTCGGCGTCGCTTTCCACATTGAATGGTTGGAGGTCGTCCTCCATGTCGCCCAGCGCCGAGAGCACACCGGTCACGCCGAGCGGGGTGTCGTCGGGGCGTGCCGCCGCGAGTTCGTTGTCGATGTTGTCCCAATTGGCGGTCAGGAGTTCGACGGCGGTCAGCTCATCCGGGGCCGGGGTCATCCCGTCGTCTTGCGGCATATCCCAGCCGCCCGACAGGTCGGCGTCGTCCCCGGCGAGGGCGAGCGCGTCGTCCCGCTCGGCGACGGGTGCCGACGCGAGGTCGGGATCCTTAGTCGTCGTCAGTTGGCGATCGATCGCGGCGAACAGGGCCTCGACGTCGTCCTCTTCCGAGGCCGCCGGGACGCTGCCGTTGGTGTCGCCGTGCGCGGCAGGCACGCCGGGGCCGGGGTCGCGCGACAGGGTCGTCTCCGTCGCCATGCCCCCGGCGATGTCTTCCCAGCGGAAATTGTCCGTGCCCAGGGCGTTGGTGCTCTGGCCGAGGAGTTCGTCGGTGCCCGCGACATCGAGGAAGGCGGGGTCGAACGGTGCCATCGCCGTCGGCGCGTCGATGAAGCGTTGGAGGGTCGGGGAGGGGCGCAGGGTGGCGAGGTCGCGCGCCAGGATCGTGTCCGGGTCGAACGCACGCGCGCGCGTCAGCAACTCGACCGTCTCCTTGCCCGGTTCCGCGTTCGCCGCCTCGTCATCGCCCAGGATCGCCGCCAGGATCAGCAGCGGGCGGGCGAGACTGGGTTGGGCGGCGACGAGTTGGCGGCAGAAGATCGCGGCGTCTTCATCGTCGCCGTGCCGCCAGCGGGCCTCGGCGAGGGCGACGGCCACATCCACGCGCTCCGGCGCTTCCGTGTGCAACAACTGGAACTGGCGGATCGCGCGCGGCAGATCCTCGTTGTGCGCGTGCAGATTGGCCAGGGCGACCCGCGTCATGCGGAGCCGACCGCCGACGCCGTAGCGCTTGCGATAGAGGCGGACCAATTCGCTGCGGAGTTGGGGCAGATGCGGCGCGGTTTCCCAGGCGAGGCGGAATTGGCCGATCGCGCGCTCGTCGTCGCCCCGATCCTCGGCCAGTACCCCCAGCCCGACGCGCGCCAGGACATTGAACGGGTCGAGCGTCAGCACCTTCTCGAAGGCCCGCCCGGCCTCGTCGGTCCGGCCGGCCTCCAGGTAGGACTCGCCGAGCAGACGCATCGCCGTGGCCGATTCAGGATACTCCCGCAGCACATGGCGACAGGAGATGGTTGCTTCCTGATGCCGCCCCTCCTCCAGCGCGGTCTGCGCGAGCTCAAGCAACTCGCGCAAGCCCAACTGCTGCACCTCGACCATGGGTTCCCCTCCGGCTATGGACAATCATCGGGTACGTCGCTGGCGGCGGTCGCGCGCGGTGCGGCATGGTGACGCAGCGGGCGCGCGGCGGGTCGTCTGCTGGTCCTCGGTATCGCGGAAAAACGCACCTGTCGGTACGAACCTCCCGATCAGTATATCGGCGGGACTTCGGGCGAACAAGCGTCTGAGGTAGCCCAACGGTCCCAACTTGGCGGGGCCATTGGGAGTCGTGAGTCGTGAGGCGTGAGGCGTGAGACGTGAGTCGTGAGTGGGGGCGGGGCGGGGGTGTGGCGCTATGGTTCTTGGCCGGACGCCCGTTCGTCGGCCAACAGCCCGTCGGCATAGCGCAACAGGGTGGCCTGCCGGTCGGCGTCGACGTGCTGCACCTCGAGCCAGCGGCGCAACATCTGCGCCGGGTCGAGGGCTTCCTCGGCGTTCATCGGGAGGCGCACGCGCGTCGGTCGCTCGACTTGCGGCTCGATCTGGCCGACGAACGCGGCCCCGGCCTCCACGAGCAGGCGGCGGACTTCGCCGAGTCGCAGGCGGTCGGCGACCTCGGGCGCGACCTGGATACGGGCGCGGACCACGGCGTCGCGCAGATCGTCGCGCCCGGCGATGGCCACGCGGATCGCTTCCAACGGGTCGTCACCGGCTGCGGCGAGTCGCAGGGTGATGAAGGTGCGGGCGGCGACCGGGCGAAAGGTCCAGCGCACGGGGCGTTCGCCGTGCATACCGGGGCCGATCTCGATCAAGACGAAGCCTTTTTCCTCGCGCTCCTCGCCGAAATCGACCCGCTCCAGGCTGCCGCTGTAGACGACCGGCGGGGTATCGGGGCCGACCTGCTGGTGCTTGTGGATGTGGCCGAGCGCGACATAATCGAACGCCTGTGGCTGGAGATCGGCGCGATTGAGGAGGAGATCGGCCCCCAGCATGATCGACTGCTCCGAGCCGAAGGTCGCGCCGCCGAGGCTGAGGTGGCCCATCAGCACGGCGGGCTGGGCCGGATCGAGCGCGGCGACTTCCTCCGCGAGCGCGTCGACGATCCGCTCGCGCAGGCGCCCTTCCAGCGCTTCCGTGCTGTCGGCGCGGTACTCCTCGCGGGACAGCAGCATACTGCGGGTGATCCAGGGGAGGGTGACGATCTGGAGCGGCCCGCTCGCCGTTTCGAGGGTGAAACCCTCGATCCGGCGGCAAACACGGATGTGTTCGACGCCGAGCGCGTCATAGATATCGACGCTGGTGGCGCGGCTGGTGACGCTCGGCAGATCGTGGTTGCCGATCAGCAGCACGACCGGGATGGCGGCGCGCGAGAGTCGGCTGACGCGCTCGGCGAAGGCGCGCTGGACGGTGGGATTGGGATCGCGGGTCTTGAAGGCGTCGCCCGCGAAGAGGACGGCATCAACCCGCTCCGCGAGCGCGAACTCCACCACCTCATCGAGGCGCTGCAGGAAATCGCCCAGGCGACTCGACAGGCCGGTGGCCGGATCGGTGCGCCCGTAGTTCTCGACGCCCAGATGGAGGTCCGCGAAGTGGACGAGTTTCATGCACGCTCCCGGTCGGCCCGTATCGTCTGTCATGCCGCACGTACAGCCAATGATCGCCGATGCGCGGGACCGAAGCAAGGGGCATGGCGAGCGGCTATACTGGCCGGGGCAGTCGGTAGTCGGCAGTCGGTAGTCGGTAGATGCGTGGCGGCGTGCCGACGCAGAGACCGCTGGCGATCCCCGCTACCGACTACCGACTGCTGACTGCCGACTCGAAGGTGGGGTGATGACAGCGAGCGCCGGGCCGCGTTGGCAATTGGGTCTGGGCCGGGAGAACGGCACCACCTTCTGGACGATCCTCTTGCTCGAGGCGAGTTTCGCCTCCTATTTCATCTTCCTGCCGTTGTATGTGGCGGAACTCGGGGCCAATCCGGGGCAGGTCGGGCTGATCATGGGGGCCTGGGGGGGGCTGCGGCTCCTGTTCCTGGGGCCGAGCGGTATTCTGGTCGATCGTTTCCCGGCAGTGCCGCTGATCGTGATCACGCGCGCCCTTGGGGTATGCGGGCTGCTGCTCGCGGCGGCGTTGCGCGTGTGGTGGCTGTTGCCGATCCCCTTGCTGCTCACCGGCGCGGCGAACATCGCTTTCCCGGCGATCTCGTCGTCGATCGCGTCTGCGGCGGGCGATGCGGGGCGGGCGCGGGCCTTCGCGCTGATCTACACCGTCAGCCCGGCCATCGCCACCGTGATCGTGCCGCTGCTGGCGGGGCAGGCGTCGCGGGTGGCCGGGCTGCGCGCCACCCTGCTGATCGCGGCCGGCTTCTCGGCGTTGAGCATCATCGGCTTCAGCCGCCTGCGCCCGCTGCCGCGCGTCGCGACCCACGAAGCGCCGGTGACGTACCGGGAGGTGTTTGCCTATCGTCCGGTGCGCGACATCTGCCTGCTGCTGGCCGTGACCTTGCTGGCCCTGACGATCGGCACGACCCTGGCCCCGAATTTTCTGAAGCAGGTTCACGGGCTCGAATACGACCAGATCGGGCGACTCGGCTCGATCGCGGCGGTCGGCAGCATCATCCTCAGCGTGCTCTTCAGCCGGGTCAAGCGTTTCAGTCGCCCGCTGACCGGCATCACCATCGCGGTCGCCTGCACGGGCGGGACCTTCGCGCTGCTGCTGGTCGCCCGAGATATGCCCTTCTTCGCGCTGGCCTACATGCTGCGCGGGGGCTACATGGTGGCCTGGTCGCTTTTCTCCGCCGCGCTCGGCGATGTGACCCCGCCCCGCCTCTACGGGCGCACCTTCGCGTTCGGCGAGTTCTGCGGCGCGATCGGGATGGCGATCGCGCCGCTGCTCGCCGGGCCGTTGTACGGCTGGCAGCCGACCGCGCCCTTCATCGTCGCGCTGGCGCTCACGATCCCGCTGGTCCTGGTGATCGGCACCGTGGCCCGGCGGGGCGGACCCGCGCTCGCTGCGGCGCCGGAAGCGTCGCTTGTGGAGGGCGTGGCGTGAGGTCGGTCGGACCCCTCCCCGCCGCTGCGGCGGCGACCCTCCCCTAAAAGGGAGGGGAGGAACGGGCGGCGGCCACTCGGCCCTCGTTTACATCGCCCTGACCATGCGTGCCATCCCTTCATCGACCGCGCGCTCCCAACTGCGGCCTTGCGGGTCGTGGACGTTGACGGTGAGGGTGCCGAGTCCTGCGATGGTGAGTTCCACGGTGTCGCCGTCCTGGACCGGCCCGAGGCCCTGATGGTTGGTGCCGCAGGCGATGATGTCGCCCGGTTCGAGGGTGCAGACGTGCGAGGCGAATTCGATCAGTTGCGGGATGCGATTCGCCATGTCGCTGGTATGGTAGTTCTGGCGCACGATCCCGTTGACGGCGAGTTGGATCTGCAAATTGTGCGGGTCCGGCACCTCGTCGGCGGTGACGAGCGCCGGGCCGAGCGGGCCGAAGGTATCGAACGATTTGCCCTGGAACATCGTCCGCCCGGTGGTGCCGCGCGCCGAGATGTCCATGAACGGCAGGTAGCCGAAGACGTAATCGAGCGCCTCGTCGGCCGCGACGCGCGTGGCCCGCTTGCCGATCACCAGCGCCAGTTCGGCCTCGTGGTGGAAGATGGTGGCGGCGAGCGGCGGCAGTTCGACCGTGTCGCCGGGGCCGATGATTGAGGCGGGCGATTTGAGGAAGATGTCGAGCGGCACCTCTTTCCGCGCGCCATCCTCGTAGTAGTTGGCGAAGGCGCAGAGGAGTTTCGAGGGGCGTTGCACCGGCGCGCGCAGACGCACATCGCCCACGCCGCGACCCTCGTCGGTCGCCAAGAGCTGGCGGATGCTCGGACGCAGCAGCGCCTCGTTGGCGATCAGGTATTCGAGCGCCTCCTGCGCGTTGTGCGCCCCGCCCTCGTCCAGCAGCCCCGCGATGCTGTGGACCCGCCCCTCGTGCAGGACACCCGGCTCGTTGTCGTCGAAGAAGACGTAGTGCATCGTTACCCTCCGGGTTGGTCGAAGGTCGAAGGTCGAAGGGGAGGACGGGCACCTCTGCCCTTGGACCTTGGACTTTCGACCTTCGACTCGTTTTTACAGCGTCCCTTCGTCTTCGAGCAGGGTCAGCGCGTTGTCGAAGGCGGCGACTGTCTGGTCCACCTCCGACTGGCCGTGGGTGGCCGAGACGATCAGTTGCATCCCGGAGGGATCGACGCCGCCGAGCTGCATCGCGGCCCGGAAGCGGTGGATGAGGGTGCGCGTGGCGATGCGGGGGGCGTCGAAGGTGACCGGCACCAGCGAGACCGGGCCACCCGCCCGGCCCGCGATGCCGTGCCGCGCCAGCGCCTCGGTGAAACCCGCGCGGAGTTGGTCCGCTGTGGCGGTTGCCCGCTGCTGCACGGCGGGGTCCTGCACGAGTTCCAGGCAGGCGATCCCCGCCGCTGCGGAGAGCGGGTTGCCGTTAAACGTGCCGGGGTGCGGCACGCGCCCGCTGCGGGTCCACTCCTCGTCGTCGCGTTGGAGGAAGCCGACGAGGATGTCCGCGCGTCCGGCGATCGCGCCGCCGTTGAGACCGCCCGCCAGGATCTTGGCGAGGGTCGTCAGGTCGGGCGTCACGCCGTAGTATTCCTGCGCACCACCGGGGGCGTAGCGGAAGCCGGTGACGACCTCATCGAAGATCAGCAGCACGCCGCGCTCGGCGGTCAGCTCGCGCACCGCCTGGAGGTAGGGCGTCCCGGCCCCGTCGGCGATCAGGATGACGGCGGCGATGTCGTCGCGCGCGTCGAGCAGGGCGCGCAACGCGGCGACATTCCCGGCCGGGACGCTGACGACGCTTTCTTGGACGCCGCGCGGGATACCGGCCGAGATCGGCTCGTTGTAGGGCGGGAGCATCGCGATCGTCGCGTGGTCATGCCAGCCGTGGAAATGCCCCTGCATCTTGCAGATGACATCCTTGCCGGTGTGGGCGCGCGCGAGACGCAGCGCCAGCATCGTCGCCTCGGTGCCGGACGAAGTGAACTTCACTAGCCCGCCGCGCGCCGATGGGATCATCCGCTGCACGAGTTCGCCCCAAACGATCTCCTGCTCGTGCGACGCGCCGAGATGGGTACCGCGCCCGGCCTGCCGGGTCAGCGCCTCGACGATCGCCGGGTGCGAGTGGCCGAGCAGCAGCGCGCCGTGGCCGCCGAAGTAGTCCACATACTCGTTGCCGTCCACGTCCCACTTGCGCGGCCCCGCCGCGTGGGTGCAGTAGAGGGCGAAGGGGGCCATGTAGCGCCCGTCGTGCGTCACCCCATCGGGGAAGACCTGACGGGCGCGCGTGTGTAGCGCCGCCGATCCGGTCATCCGCGCGGCCCGCAACTCGTCGATCCGTCCCGTGCGCACCGCTGCCGCCATCGTCGCGACCTCCTTCAGCCTGCTCAGTTCGCCTGCCGCGTAGCGGCGATCCCTCGTGCCAATCGTTGAGGCCCACACTGTACCGCCAATTCGGCGCGTGTCAAGGTAAGGAGGTTTGAGGTGCAGGGCGAAGACGTTGTTGGTCCCAGGTATTTTCGGTCCGTGGGGGCGGAGATCCAGGCCGCACGCCACCTGCCGACACCCGCACCCCCGGCGTCGCTGCGGCTCGCCACCCCCCTCTCCCCATCCGAGGGAGAGGGGGAGAGGGGGGTGGCGAGCTGCTGTGAAACGGCTCACTAAGGGCTGCGGCCACGAAGTCTACGGCACGTAAGGCCCGTCGCGACGGGCGAGCGTAGCGGGGTCCGTCACCAGTTGCGGCCACCAGTCGCGGTAGTTCAGAAATGATTCAGAAACCTGCGCGGACTGGGATTGTCGGCGGATACCGGGGAGACCCCGCCTGCTCGGTGTACGTGGGATGAGGGCGGCGTTGCCCTGGTTGTCACGGTGGTTTGAGCTGTATGAAGTCTGTGGGCGCAGATTCTTCGGCTGCGGCTCGGAATGACAATTTTTCGGTGGTCGGTTACACACGTATGGGATTGCCATTCCGAGCCGCAGCCGAAGAATCCGCGCCATTCCCGGCCCCATTGTATCAACGCCCCCGCGACGTCCCTGTGCTGCCCTTCGCCATAGTTGCCCTCGTCTGCCCGCCGCCGTATGATGCCCGCGCGGTGGCGTTGCGGCGGGGGTGCGAGGCGAAGGGGGCGAAATGTCCGAACTGCGCTACGAGGTGGTCGAGGGCTGGGAGCGATTGCCGGAGAGCTACACGCACAAGGATGTGGTCGGGGTCGGGGTCGATTCGCGCGACCGGCTTTTCTTGCTGGGACGCGAGCAGGCGCGCGTGCTGATCTACGAGCGGGATGGCACTTTCGTCGGTTCGTGGGGCGAGGATGTGTTCACGCCGCGCACCCACGGCCTTACGATCGGGCCGGACGATGCGGTCTACATCGTGGACGAGGGGAGCGAGGTCGTCTACAAATTCACGCCGGACGGCGAACTGCTGCTGACGCTCGGCACGAAGGGGGTCGCCTCGGACACCGGCTACACCGGCTCGCTGGAAAGCATCGCGCGCGGCGGCCCGCCCTTTAACCGCCCGACGAATGTGGCGGTCGCGCCGAGCGGCGAACTCTACGTCTCCGACGGGTACGGCAATGCCCGCGTCCACCGCTTCTCGGCCAGCGGCGAACTGATCCACTCCTGGGGGGAGCCGGGCAACGGGCCGGGACAGTTCAACCTCTCGCACGGCATCGCGGTCGCGCCCGATGGGCGGGTCTTCGTGGCCGATCGCGAGAACGATCGCGTGCAAATTTTCAGCGCCGAGGGGGCCTATCTGGACGAGTGGCGGCAGGTGCAACGCCCGACGAATCTGACGTTCGGCGCGGACGGGCGGATCTACGTCTCCGAATTGTGGCGACGGGCGGGTGAACACTCGATGCTGGACGGCGTTGTCAGCGACGATCGGCCCGGTCGCGTCAGTGTCCTCGACCTGGAGGGCAATGTCCTCGCGCGTTGGGGCGGTCCCGACCGCTGCGCGCCGGGGAGTTTCGTCGCGCCGCACGACATCTGCGTCGATTCGCGCGGCGATGTCTACGTTGGCGAAGTGACCTGGACATTCGGCGTGCGCCCTGGGCACGTACCGGACGATTGCCATACGATGCAGAAGTTTGCGCTATTGGAAGGGTGAGGTTGGGTCCAAGATCGAAGGTCGAAGGTCGAAGGTCGAAGGGGCAAACGAGTGTCTTTCGACTTTCGACCTTCGACCTTGGACCCGCCAACAAAGGAGGCATCGTGAGTTTGGTGATTTGGCCCGAGCAGTCGGATGAGTGGGTAGCGGCGATCCGCGAGGCGGCGGGCGCGACTGCGGTGGTCACGCCGTCCGATGAGGCGGCGGCGCTGGCGGCGGCTCCCGAGGCGGAGGGGTGGATCGGGCGGCTGACGCCGGAGTTGTTGGAACACGCGCCGCGTTTGCGCTGGCTCCAGTCGCCGTCGATCAGCCTGGAGAGCATCGTCTTCCCCGACCTGATCGCCAGCGAGGTGACGCTGACGAACATGCGCGACATCTACAACGACTATATCGCGACCCATGTGCTGGCGCTGCTACTGGCCCATTGCCGCGATCTGCCGCGCCTGATCCGTCGTCAGGTCGCGGCCGAGTGGGTAGCCCTGGACACGGTACGGGTGCTCGATCCGGGCGAGATGACGATCGTGGTGCTCGGCCTCGGCGGCATCGGCGCGGAGGTGACCCGTCGCCTCGCGCCTTTCGGCCCGACGATCCTCGGGGTCGATCCGAAGGTGACCACCGCGCCGCCCGACGTGGCGGAATTATTCACGCCGGATGAGCTGCCCGAGCTGCTGGGTCGCGCCGATGCGGTGATCATCTGCGCCCCGCAAACGCCCGAGACGACCGGCCTGTTCGACGAGGTGATGTTCAGGCGGATGCGGCCGAGCGCCATCTTCATCAACATCGGGCGGGGGAAGATCGTGCAACTCGCGGCCCTGGAACGGGCGCTGGCCGAGGGGTGGATCGCCGGGGCGGGGCTGGATGTGTTCGAGATCGAGCCGCTGCCCGCCGACAGCCCGTTGTGGGGGATGGAGCAGGTGATCATCACGCCCCACAGCGCCGGGGTCGGCGCGCAGACCGAGGCGCGACGGTTGCGCGTCGTGCTGGAGAATGTGCGGCGCTTCGTCACGGATCGCCCGCTGGTCAATGTGACCGACAAGGCGCGCTGGTACTGAGCGCGTCGGGGTCACTTACGCCTCGAAGACGATCTCGCCCCCGAGCCAGGTCTGGAGCGGGCGGATCGCTTTGATCTGCTCCTCCGGGCAGGTGAGGATGTCGCGGTCGAGGACGACGAGGTCGGCCCACTTACCCGGTTCGAGCGCGCCCCAGTGCCGCTCGCGGCGCAGGGCGTAGGCCGCGCCGCTGGTGTAGAGGCGGATCGCCTCGGGGCGCGTCAGGCGCTGGTCGGGGCCGAGTTCGCGCCCGGTCAGCGTGCGGCGGGCGATCATCGTCCAGATGCCGACGAAGGGGTTGTAGTCGCTGACGGTCGAGTCGGACGACCCGGCGAGCGCCACCCCGGCGTCGAGGTAGCGGCGCGCGGGTTTCATCCGCCCGGCCCGCTCGGCCCCGAGCGCGGCGACGAAACTCTCGCCCATGTAGTGCAGGAAGGGCGGGTTGAGGATGGCGGGGATGTCATGCCGCGCCATCAGGGCCAGGGTGGCGGGGGTCGGCAGGTAGGCGTGGTGGATGCGGTGGCGCAGGGGTCGCCCCGCCGGGCTGGCTGCGTAGGCCGCCGCGTAGGCGGCGACGACCGCATCCTGGGCGCGGTCGCCGCAGACGTGGCTCTCGACCGGCCAGCCCCGGTCATGGCACCAGCGCACCAGTTCGGGCAGTGTTTCTTCCGCGACGATGAACTGGCCGCGCTCGTCGCCGCCCGGGTACGGCTCGTGCAGCGCGGCGGTGCGGTCGCCGATGCCGCCGTCCACCATCAGTTTCACCGCGTCGAACCAGAGCCGGTCGTCGCCGAAGTCGCCGCCGACGCCGAGCGACTCGATCCACGGGCCGATCTGCGGCTCCCAGGCCGCGCTGCCGAAGCCCCACCCGGCCAGGCAGAGGGCGCTGCGGATCGTCAGCGCGCCCTCCTGTCGCGCGCGCTGATAGGCGCGGAGGTCGTCGGGATACAGGCCCGGATCGGCCGCCCCGACCAGGCCGAGGGCGTTGAAGGCGCGCGAGACGCGCCCGAGCGCCGCCGCCTTGGTCGCGAGCGTCGGGGGCGGGATGTGCCGCGTGATCAGGTCTTTGGCGCGGTCCCGAAAGAGGCCGGTCGGCTCGCCGTCGGCGTCGCGATCGAACGAGCCCGCATAGGGCTGGGTCTGGTCGGGGTCGGGGCTATGGCGATCGATCCCGGCGACCGCCAAAGCCGCGCTGTTCGCCATCAGCTTGTTCCCGACCCGGTGCAGGCAGACCGGATTGTAGGGCGCGACCTCGTCGAGTTCGGCCCGGCTCGGCGGTCGCCCTTCGGCCAGCACGCTCTCGTCCCAGCCCCGCCCGACGAGCCAGATGCCGGGCGGGGTCTGCGCGGCGCGTGTGGCGACGCGCGACAGCACCTCCGGCACGGTGCGGCAGTCGTGCAGCACGATGTCGCCGAGCAGCAGGCCGGTGGTCAGCATATGGCAGTGGGCGTCGATCAGGCCGGGGAGGACGGTGCGTCCGCCGAGATCGATCCGCCGCGTGGCTGTGCCGGCCAGCGCGGCGACTTCGGCATCGTCCCCGGTCGCGATGATCCGCCCATCGCGCGATGCCAGGGCGGTGACAACGTCGAACGCGGCGTTCACGGTGAGGATGTGGCCGTTGGTAAGGATCGTGTCGGGGGCGAGTGCGCTGGGGATTGGCATGGGCCTCCTGTGAAGGCGTAAGGCGTAAGGGGGGCGGGGGGTGAGAGCGGGGACGCTTCACAGTATCCGAAAGCGTTCCACCATGCGTTGATCGACTTCGACGCCGAGGCCGGGGCCGGTCGGGACGCTCACCGCGCCATCGACCATGCGGAGTGGGGTGGTGCAGAGGGTGTTGAGGAGCGACGCGGAGGCGACATTGTATTCGAGGAAGAGCGCGTGCGGCAGGTAGGCGTTCAGGTGTAGCGACGCGGCCTTGAGGAGATCGGTGAGCCAGGCGTGTGGCGCGCAGTCGAGCTGCTTGCGCGCCGCCAAGTCGGCGATCTGCTTCCCCACCGTCAGCCCGCCGCACCGGGACAAATCCGGCTGGAGGACATCGACCCGCCCCTCGTCGGCCAGCCGGGCGAAGTCGGCGTAGCCCGCCAGTTGTTCGCCCGCCGCGGTGCGCAGGGTCGTCGTGTGCGCTGCCACCGCGCCATAGCCCGCGAAGTTCTCGGGGTGCAGGAAGTCCTCCAACCAGAAGATGTCGAGCTCTTCCAGGTGGCGGATCACGCGAATCCAGTCTTTCAAGGGGCGCTCGCGGAAGGGGTCGTGCGGCGTCACGCCGTACCAGCCGCCATCGACCATCAGGGTGATGTGCGGGCCGGCCTCCGCGCGGGCCGCCGTGACCAGGGCGATGTCGAGCGCCGGGTCCCGCCCGAAGACCCCCCAGCCGAACTTGATCGCGCGGAAGCCCTGCGCGAGATAGTCGGCCACGGCGGCTTGCATCGCCGCCGGGGTCGGGCGGAAGAGGGTCGAGGCGTAGACTGCGACGCGCTCGCGGTACCGCGCCCCGAGCAGCGCCCAGAGCGGCTGGCCGAACGCCTTCCCGGCGATGTCCCAGAGCGCGATGTCGGCACCCGAGATCATCTGCATCCCCGCGCCCTGGCGACCGTAGTAGGCCAGGTAGCGGTACATCTTCTGCCATAACCGCTCGCGTTCCAACGGGTTCTCGCCGATCAGCGCGGCGCGCAGCGACTCGAAGCCGACCGCGCCGCCGGACGGCGCGTCGACGATCGCTTTGCCGACATGGGGCTGCGTCTCGATGTCCGACCAGCCGGTGATCCCCTCGTCGGTGCTGATCTTCAGCAACGACACGAAGCGGACACCGTGCGCCTCGGTGGCTTCGCCGGGGTCGGTGTAGTTCTTGCCCGTGTCGAGCACCATTGCCTCGACGTCGGTGATCTTCATCGGCGACCTCCCTGGGTGACTCGGCCCGCGCAGGGCCGAGGGGCGGGTTCACAGGCCGAGGAGGGCGAAGGCGTCGCGCGCCAGCAGGCCCTCGATCGTGTCGCCCGTGACACGCGGCAGCCCGCTGTGGCCGATCACGTCGTTGGCGCGACGCAGCCCGTCGATCGAGTCCCGCGCGGTGGTGAACGGGTAGTCGGTGCCGAAGAGGAGCTTGGGCGTGACGTGATACTCCTGCGCGGCGATCAGCATGTTGTAGAACTGCCAGGGGCGGTAGTAGAGGGCCGAGATGTCGGCGTACACATGGGGATGCTTGCGAATGACCACGAGGCATTCCTCACAGAAGGGGTGGCCGACGTGGGCCAGCACCATGCGCAACTCGGGGTGGCGCATCGCCACGTCGTCGAAGAGCCAGGGGCGGGTGAATTCGAGCGGGGCCATGCGGTTGAAGGTCGTGCCGCTGTGGAAAAGGATCGGCAGGCCGCGTTGCTGGCAGTAGACATAGACCGGGTCGCAGCGCGGGTCGCGCGGGTCGAATCCGGCGTACATCGGCCCCAGCTTCACGCCGACGAGGCCGAACCCTTCGATCCCTTCGCGCAGTTCTTCCAGATAGTTCGGCTGGGTCGGATCGCACGAGGCGAAGCCGACCAACTGTTCCGGCGCGCGCGCGACGAAGTCGGCCACGTAGCGATCCGGGACCCAGTAGCCGTTGCGGCGGGCCTTCATGCCGAAGACCGCCACGCGCGAGAATGGGGCCATGTCGGCGATGAACGGGTCGAAGCGCACCGTCAGGTCCAGCGGAAAGCCGCGCGATAGATCGGCCTCGCGCGCCGTCGCGGGGTCCAGATGCAGCGTCTGATCCCAGGTGTGGGCGTGGATATTCTGCATCGATCTCCTCCCTGGCCCTGAGGCGATGCGGGCGTGACGTTGGGTGTTCTTGTAGCATGGTGGGGCGTTGCGCACAAACGTTGGGTGGGGGGTTGGGGGGATGGGGGCGACTTACGGCGTGGAGGGCCGTTGGACTGAAGTCCCGGCTGGAGGCTCGCCTTGCTCGCCACGAAGTCCGCCTGTGCGGACTGGGGGGCGAGGTGGATGGGGGCGACTGGCGCGTGACGGGTGGTGTGGGACTGCGTGCTATGCTGCGACGACGGTATCGCCGAGAGGTTCGGAGGGTGCGGATGGTCTTCGGGGGTTCGTGGGGGCAATTCGGGTGCGCGTCGCCCGACGCGGGCGGTATGGCCGGTGCGGGCGGTTTGGAGGGGTAACATGTCGGCCCAGGCAGAAGAGTTCCAGGCGATCCGGGTCATGCGCGGCACCTATGGTCCCTTTGCGGGGATACGCCTCGGGAATGTCGCCGCCTACGATTTCGAGCTGGACGAGGGGTTCGTGCCGCGCCTGGGTCTGACCCGGTGGGAGCGCGCGTTCCTCCTGCTGGATGTCGGGGCGCAACTCGCCAATCCCCTCTGGTGGCAGGGGGCCGAAGAGACTTCCTGGTATGTGGACCTCGTGCGCCTGACCATCACGGACGATACCATCGTCGTGGACGACCTCTACATCGACGTGATTGTCCCGACCGATGGTCGGCCATACCGGCTGCTCGATCTGGAAGAGTTTGCGGAGGCGGTCCGCGCGGGGCTACTCCCGCAGTCCGAGGCGCTCGACGCCCTCACCCGCTGGCAGCGCTTCCTCGATCGGCACCTCCACGCCGAGCGTTGGCCGAGCGCGACGTGGACGGATTTCCCGCCCGCCGCGCTCGACCCGTTGCGCACCCTCCCCGCCCCACTCACCATCGGGTAGAGGTTCCGGCCCGTGACGGGTTGTGCGCGGCTCCGTGCTATGCTGCGCGGGCGGTGTTGCCGGGAGAGGGGGGTGCGGATGATCGCGGATGTGACGCCGATTGGGCGGGTGGATTGGGAGGGTCCGGGCGGGCGGCTGTACCACCTGCCCTTCACGCTCGACCACGCCTGGGGGCGTGTGCGCGTTCCGTTGTACGTCGCCTGCGCGCCGCGACCGGGCAAGACCATCGTGGCGATCGGTGGGACGCATGGCGACGAGTACGAGGGGCCGGTCGGGCTGAAGAATCTGATCCACGAATTCGATCCGGCGACCCTGCTGGCCGGGCGGCTGATCGTCATCCCGGTGCTGAATGTGCCGGCGTTCCAGGCGGCGCAGCGCGGGTCGCCGCTCGATGGTGGGAACATGAACCGGGCCTTCCCCGGCAAGGCCGATGGCACGATCACGTCCCGGATCGCGCGGTTCGTCACCGACGAGGTGCTGGCGCGGGCGGATGTGGTGATCGATATCCATGCGGCCGGGGGCGCGTTCGAGATGGCCCGTTGCGCGTCCTTCCATCAGATCGCGGACCCCGAGCGCGAGCGGGCCACGACCGAGACGGCGCTCCTGTTCGGGATGCCGTTCGTGATGATCTATACCGGCGGCATGGGGACCGGGCTGCTGACCGAGCAGGCCGAGGCGCTGGGTAAGATCACCATTGGTGGGGAGTTCGGGTATGGGGCCTCGACCGATCTGCAGGGCGTGCGCTGGGCGCATGGCGGGGTGTTGAACGTGCTGCGGCAGTACGGCCTCCTCGCGTCGCCGATCGTCAACCTCCTGCCGCCGGGCATCGATCGCCAGCGCGTCGTCGTCGCGACCGATATCGACCGCTATATCACGGCCCCGTTTCGCGGGATCGTCGAGCCGCTGGTGCCGCTCGGCTCCTTTGTCGCGCGGGGGGAGCCGGTGGTCCGGCTGCACGATTTCGAGCGGTTCGCCGAGCCTGGCACGATCATCAGCGCCGATGGCGACGGCTACGTGCTGGTGCGGCGGTTCCGTGCCCAGACCGAGCAGGGGGATGTGGTGATGGTCATTGGGCAGGAGCGCGGTGTCTGAGGGAGGGGGACGGGTATGGTTCAATGTCTTGCGTGGTAACGGTGGTAGCGGTGGCGGGCGCGGATTCTTCGCGGCGGCTCAGCATGACAAATCGTTGGAAAGTGGCTGACCGCATACGATCTGTCATGCTGAGCCGCCGCGAAGAATCCGCGCCCGCCGGGAACATGGAACGCCTGTGATTCATGCCGCGAGGCATCCGCGTGCGGGGAGGCCGTTGGGCCGAGGCCCCGCCGGGCTCTGCCATCGTCCCGGCTGAAGGCTCCGCCACGAAGTCTACGGCAGAGCGCAACGGGGCCCCCTGCGGGGACTGGGGGGCGAGGTAGGGGGCGGGGCGGGCGGAGGCAATCGCGCGTTGTCGCGCGGGGAGGATCGAGCGGTGGTGATCGACGAGGGTGATCTGCGGGCGGCGCTGCCAGAATTGGGCGGGACGGCGACGCTGGATGGGCTCGATGGCCCGGTGGAGATTTTCCGCGACGCGCTCGGCGTGCCGCATCTGCGCGCTGGGACGACGCACAACGCTTTCTTCGCGCAGGGCTACGTCCACGCGCAAGACCGTCTCTGGCAGATGGACTACGACCGGCGGCGCGCGGCGGGGCGGTGGGCCGAGTGGGCCGGTCCGGCCTGGGTCGAACAGGACATTTTGATGCGCCGCCTCGGCCTCGCCGCAAGCGCCGAGGCCGACTACGCCGCCTCCGATACGGAGACGCGCGCGATGTTCGACGCCTATGCGGCGGGGGTCAACGCGTTCATCGCCACGACCGCGACACTGCCGATCGAGTACCGGCTGGTCGGCGCGACGCCGGAGCCGTGGCGACCTTGGGACGGCTGCGCGGTCTACAAGGTGCGCCACGTCCTGATGGGCACGTTCGGGACGAAGCTCTGGCGGGCGCGACAGTTACAACTGCTCGGCTCCGAGGCGCTGCTGACCCTCCGTAAGGGTACGCCGGGCCCGGTGCCGGTGATCGTCACGCCGGGCGTGGACTACGGCGCGCTGCCGGACGCCGCCGCTTCGCTGGCCGGGGCCGAACTCCTCTCAGGCCTCTGGGATTGGGCGGCGGGGAGCAATAATTGGGCCTTGCACGGCGACCGCACCGCCACCGGGCTGCCCCTGCTGGCGGGCGACCCGCACCGCCCGCTCGAAGTGCCGAATGTCTACTATCAGAACCACGTCGCCTGCCCGGAGTTCGACGTGATCGGCTATTCCTTCGCCGGGGTGCCCGGTTTCCCGCACTTCGGCCACAACGCCGAGGTGGCCTGGTGCATCACCCACGCCGGGGCCGACTACCACGACCTGTTCATCGAGCGCTTCGCCCCCGGCGACCCGGCCCGCTACGAGTTCCGGGGCGCGTGGCGCGCGGCCACCCGTCGCCGCGAGACGATCGCGGTGCGTGGCGGCGAGTCGATCGAGATCGACGTGACGATCACGCGGCACGGCCCGATCGTGGTCGGCGACCCGGCGGCGGGCCACGCGCTGGCGTTGCGTTACAGCGCGACCGACGAGCCGAATCTGGGGTTCTGCACCTTCCTGCCGATGTTGCGGGCGCGCACCGTGGACGAGCTCGACGCCACGATGCGCGCGTGGGTCGATCCGGTCAACAACTTCCTGATGGCCGATCGCGCGGGCACGGTCGGCTACCTGATGCGTGGGCGGGTGCCGCTCCGCTCGCGCGCGAACGGCTGGTTGCCGGTGCCGGGCTGGACCGGGGAGCACGAGTGGGGCGGCGACATCCCCTTCGCCGAGTTGCCGCGCGCGCGCGATCCGCAGATCGGCTACTTCGTCACCGCCAACAATCGGATTGTCACCGACGACTATCCGCACTATGTGTCGCTCGACTGGGCTCCGCCTCACCGGGCGCGGCGGATCACCGCGCGCCTGGAAGCGCTGCGCGGGGCGACCGCCGCCGACATGGCCGCGATCCACGCCGAGCGCGTGTCGCTGCCGAGTCGCGCCTTCACCGACCGGCTGGCCGCGCTCGTGACGACCGACGCGCGGGTCGCCGAGGCCCGGCGGGTCCTGCAAGCGTGGGATGGCACGATGGCCCCCGACCTCGTCGCGCCGACCCTCTACGCCGTGTGGCGCGAGCAGACGACCGCCGTGCTGGTCGAGCGGACGGCCTTGCGCGCGCTCCGCACCGTCCCGCCGACCGGGGAACCGCTGCCGCTACGGGCGCTCTCGCTCGGTACCCGCCTGCGAACCCCGGTGACCGCGCACCTGGCCGCCGATGATACCACCCTGCTGCCCCCCGGGACCGGCTGGAACGAACTGCTGGGCGAGGCGTTGGCGCGCGCGGTCGCCTGGCTGACCGCGCGGCTGGGGCCGGAACTGGCGGGCTGGACCTGGGGGAGCCTGCATCGCACCGCGCCGAAACACACCCTGTCCGGCACTTTCCCGGAGCTGGCCGCGCTGCTCGATCCGCCCGCTGTCGGCGCGGGCGGCGATGGCGACACCCCACAGGCCGCCGCCTATGCCGGTCTGGAAGGGGTCGGCTTCGCGCTGACCAACACCTCGGTCGCGCGCTACTGTTTCGACTTGGCCGATTGGGACAATAGCGGCTGGATCGTGCCGCTCGGCGCGTCCGGCCATCCCGGCAGCGCGCACTATGCCGATCAGGTGGCCGCGTGGCGCGACGTGCGGCTCGTGCCGATGACCTATAGCTGGGGGCGTATCGTCGTCGAGGCCGAGACGACGCAACGACTGTTGCCGCGATAGGCCCCATATCGGTGTCGGCGCAGGGCGGTACCCTGCGATAGCAGTGTTCGCCGAGGACCGCTATGAGGAGGACACCTACCCCGGCGCGCTGGCCCCCTTCGATCTCGTAGGCGGCCCGCAAGCGACGGGCGTGATCCCGTTCGTCCTCAGCGGTCAGGGGATGGGCCACCCCCGCCGATACGTGTGAGCGCCGAACAAGCGTTGGCCGCCGCCTTGGCCTTCCTCCGCGAAGGGGCGGTGCTGCCGCGCGTCGGCCATTGGGGGCAGCAGGATGCCGATAGCGCTTGCGGGCGAGCGGGATTGGCACCGGGCTGAATCGCCACCTCAAGCCAGCGCGAGTGCGTCAGCCCCTTCAGCTCCGATCCGATGCTACCGGCGGGTGCAGGGGCGCTGATCACGGCGCGTTGTACTGCGCCATGGTCACGTCGAAGGTCCCTGGCGTGCCATCCGCTTGGCGGAACGCGATCACCGCCCCCTGCACAGCGGTGATCGTGACTGCGCCGTGCGGCGCGGGCGTGGGGTAAAGCCGGGTCTCTGTCTGCTGCTCGTGGTGAGCGCACGGGTCGGCCACGTAGTGGGTGACGACGATGGTCCCCTGCTGTGGGTTGTCACGGCTGGCGCCGCTGCTCAACGTGTAGGACTCCGCCCCCACCATCAGGTACGCTTGGCTGGTGATCGCGATCACGATGCCGTGCTGCTCGACCTTGGGGGCCTGCACGATCAGCGGCGTCGCGGGTCCCCCACGGGGGCAGGAGGCCGGGGCGTCGGGGCGTTGCGCGGGTCGGCGGAGCGGTGCGGCTGACCCGGCGCGAAGTTCGCCGCCTCGGTCGCGTCGAACGCCGCGTGCCCGGTTAGGACCGACGCCCCCGCCGTCGCCGTCAGCGGCGGGGGCGTCGGCACGGCGTCACGAGTTGCAACCGCCCCTGCGGGGACGGCGGTCCCCGTCCGCCCTGTCTCGGATCGGGACGATGTGCCGACGACCAGGGCGAACCCGCCGAGGGCGAAGCATCCGACAAGCGCTGCAATGATCAGGCGCTGGCGTCCCCTCATCTGCTACTCTCCCTCGCGTGAGGCTTGGCCGCTCTCGCGCCGCCACCTGCCCACGCCGCGCAGAGTTTGTGCATTAATCCCCCGAGACTGCTGTTGCAACCGCATACGCACGCGGACTTGGCGGATGGTCACCACCTTTGATGCATAGACACTCACGGCTGATCCCTGCTATTCGTCGGAAGAGGAACACGTCTGGTTCCTCCACGTCGCAGTGTACGGCAATCGGTACTCCTCGGGCGGCAACGAAAGCACCACGAACGAGACGTCGTGGCTTGCCCCGCGCGCTTCGTAGGGCAGAACAATCGGCATAGCGGCCGATCGAGGCGCAATGCGGCGTGTGACCCTGTCGCTCCTTGCTTCTCGTGATCGGTGAGAGCGCGTCAGCGGCCCTTCCGTCAGGGCGTTATCGCTGCCGGTGGCGCGGTGGCGGGCGGGCGCTTCGCGGTCCCTGGCGCGCGTATGTTGCGGGGCGGGTGCCCGTGCAGTCCGCCATCTTGGCATGGGTCTTGCTTCCCGGCGGCCTGGGGCGCTCGCCCCGATCCACAGTTCTCCGGTTGTTCAGCGGACCCTCCCCCGCCCTGGATCGGCGACGATCCACCTTCCTCTCATGTCAGCTGCTCCGGTATATCTGGGTATCGACGCGTCGCCTGTGTGGCGTCGGCGGATTTGTTCCTGCGTGGGAGAGGAAGAAATGGGCGGTAGGGTGACACCGGGGGACGAGGGGCAGCGGGCCGTGTCGCGTCGGGGGTTCTTGCGCGCTGGGGCATTGCTGGGCGGCGGGGTGGTGTTGAGCGGTTTGCTGGCGGCCTGCGGCAGTCAGGGCGGTACGGCGACCACTGCGGCGGGCGGCGGTGCCCAGACGGGCGGCGGCGCGGCGGTGAATGCTACAGCAGGTGCCTCGGCCGCGCCTGTGGCGGCGGCGGTCGCCACGACGGGTGCCTCCGGTGCGCCCGCAGCGGCGGCGTTCACGCGCGAGGCGTCGGTGACGCTCTGGAACTTCGGGGTGGAACCGACCAATCCGTTCGCCTTCGCGCGCGTCGATGCGTTCAAGCAGAAGTTCCCGAACATCAAGCTGGAGATCGTGCCGAAGGCCGATGACCAGAAAATCCTGACGGCGGCGGCCTCGAAGCAGTTGCCCGACATCCTCTGGCTCGGGCGCGACGCGATCAGCAGTTGGGGCGCGCGCGGCGTCCTCGCCCCGATCGACGACTTGATCAAGAAGAACGCGTTCGACCTCGGGCAATTCTACGACTCCGCCGTGCAAGAGGTGAAGTACGACAATAAGACCTGGGGCATCCCGCAATTCATGACGGTGCGGGCCCTCTATGTCAATACCGACGCCCTCGGCGAGGCGGGCCTCGATGTCGCCAAGCTCGACACCGGCAACTGGGAGCAGCTCACCGACCTCGGCCAGAAGCTGACGAAGCGCAGCGGCGAGCGCTTCGAGCGCTGGGGCTTCGACAACAAGGTCGACTCGGATTTCACCTGGCTCTGGGGCCTGGCGAATGGCGGCAAGTTCATCAGCGACGACGGCAAGAAGGCCAGCTTCAATGACCCGAAGATCGTCGAGGCGGTCGATTGGGCGACGAAGAACTACGCCGCCCAGGGCGGCTATCAGGGCTATAAGGGCTTCGCGACGACCTTCCAGAACGACGAGCAGTTCGCGCGCGGCCTCGTCGCGATGACCCTCTACGAGAACTGGATGCTCGGCATCATCGCCCGCACCGTCCCAGAGCGCAACTTCGCCGTGGTGCCGATCAAGATGCGCGGCGGTGCCGATACCGTCAGCTTCACCTCAGGCAATGCCTGGACGGTGCCGACGGGCGCGAAGGAGCGCGACGCGGCCTTCGAGTTCGTCAAGTTCATGAGCGCCGAGGAGACCTTCCTGATCGGGGCGAACGCCGTGAAGGAGGACAATAAGAAGAACGGGCGACCCTACGTGCCGACCCTCACCGCCCACAAGACCGCCGATCAGGCGCAGATCGCCAAGGTCTACGAGCCGATCCAGCCGAAGTTCGACGACGCGGTGAAACTCTTCCCGAAGATTCTGGACGTGTCGAAGAAGGTGCCGACCTCGATCTCGCCGGTCAGCAAGCAGCTCAATGACGTGCTGAAGAACGAGGGTGTGAAGCCGGTGCTGAGCGGCGAGCGCGGGGCCAAGGACGGCCTCGACCGCGCCACGCAGAAGGCGCAGCAGGAGATCGACGCCTTCCAGCCGTAGCCTGCCAGCCGTGGTCGGTGGCGGCGGGGCGCCGCTGGGCCGCGCCCCGCTGCCACGTCGGGCCGCGCTGTCGCGCGATCGGGATGCGCGAGAAAGGAGTCGCCCATGGCCGTCCAACCATTGCCCGCCCGCCCGCGCGCCGCCCGCTGGTCCTCGGCGAACGCCGAGGAGACGCGCGCGGGATGGCTGGCGATCAGCCCGTGGCTCGTCGGTTTCGTGATCTTCACCCTCGGCCCGATTATCGCCTCGCTCTACTTCAGCTTCACGAGCTACAACGTCGTGCAACCGGCGCGCTTCATCGGGCTGGAGAACTACCGCCGCATCTTCATGGACGATCCGCTCTTCCGCAAGAGTTTGTTCAACACCCTCGTCTACACCGGGCTGCATGTCCCGCTGCACGTCTTCACGGCGATGGGCGCGGCGCTGCTGCTGAGCCGGGCGGCGCGGTTCCAGGGGATTTTCCGCACGCTCTTCTACCTGCCCGCCATGACCCCGGCGGTGGCGACCGCGCTGCTCTGGCTCTGGATCCTCAACCCGAATGACGGCTTGGTGAATCGCGGGCTCCGCTTCCTGCACCTCCCCGCGCCGGCCTGGACGGTCGATCCCTTCTGGATGAAGCCGGCGGTCGTGATCATGAGTACCTGGACCCTCGGCGGCGCGATGCTGATCTACCTGGCCGGGCTGAAGAACATCCCCGTCACCCTCTACGAGGCGGCGCAACTCGATGGCGCGACCCCCTGGCAGCAGTTCCGTTTCATCACCTTCCCGATGCTTTCCAGCGTGACGTTCTTCGTTGCCACCATCTCGCTGATCGGTTCGCTCCAGACCCTCACCCAGGGCTACATCATGTTCGACAAGGATGGCGGCAACCAGAATGCCGCGTTGTTCTACGTGATGTACCTCTTCAAGCGCGCGTTCGAGTATTTCCAGATGGGTTATGCCTCGGCCCTGGCCTGGATGCTCTTCCTGGTCATCGGCCTGCTCACCGCTGCACAATTCTTCATCTCGAAGCGCTGGGTCTACTACGAGTCGGATCGGTAGTTCGGGGCGATCAGGTGGCGGGGTGCGGGCGCGGCGCTGTCCCGCCCCCGCCTTCGCCCGCCCCGCCAGGAGGCACAGATGGACGTGAGAACCGCCACGGTCGAGCGGAGCGTGATCGCGCCGGAGACCCAGGTCGGTCGCTCCCCGGAGCCGCGCTCGTTCCGCCCGCAGAACATTTTGCTCTATCTCGCCCTCTTCGGCCTCTCGGCCCTGTTCACCATCCCCTTCCTCTGGTTGGTGCTGACCTCGCTCCGCCCGCCCGATCGCGTTTTCGACCCCGGCTTCTTCCCCAGCCAGATCCAGCCACAGAACTACACGAACGTCTTTCGCTACGCGGAAGTGGGCCTCTGGTTCCGCAACAGCCTGATCATCAGCCTGCTGGCGGTCGTCTCGGTGGTCTTCTCCAGTGCGCTGATCGCCTACGGCTTCGCGCGGCTCCGCTTTCGCGGTCGCAACCAACTCTTCGCGCTCGTCGTCGCGACCCAGCTCCTCCCCGCCGCCGTGACGATGATCCCGTCCTACCTAATCTGGAACCGGCTGGGCGCGGTGAACACCTGGTGGCCGCTGTGGGCTGGGAATCTCTTCGGCTCGGCCTTCTACATCTTCATGCTTCGCCAATTCCTCCTCGGCATCCCGCAGGATCTGGTCGAGGCGGCGCGGCTCGATGGGGCCTCCTACTTCGGCATCTTCTGGCGGGTCATGCTGCCGCTGATCAAGCCGTCGCTGATCGCCGTGGCGGTCCTGGAGTTCCAGGCGAAGTGGAACGACTTCGTCGGGCCGCTGATCTACCTCAATCGCAAGGACCTCTACCCGATGGCGCTCGGCCTCCAGTCGTTCAAGACCGAGTTCGAGACGCAATGGGCGCTGCTGATGGCTGCGTCGGTCGTCTTCACCATCCCGATGATCATCTTGTTCTTCTTCTTCCAGCGCTACTTCATCGAGGGCATCGCCACCACCGGCTCCAAGGGGTAGCCTGCTGCAACTGCTGGACACGCGATAGGGGTGGGGCTTGTTTGGCCCCACCCCTCGCCTTGCGCCGCGCCGCTCGCCGCTCAGCCCGCGTTGTGCTTGTCCCGAAAGGCGATCAGGCGTTCGATCGGGGCCATGTCGAAGGGGGCACCGAGGCCATAGATCAGGTGCGTGGCCCCGGCGGTCAGGTAGGGTTCGAGGTTGTCGAGGTCGCTGTCGCTCACCGTCACCGTGCGCTCGATCGCGCCCGGATCGCGCCCCACCTTGGCGCACCACTCGTCGAGGATGGTGTTCTTGGCCCCGAACTTCTCGGGCGGGCCGAAGCCGTTCCAGAGGTCGGCATACTGCGCGGTGATCCGGAGCGTCACCTTCTCGCCGCCACCGCCGATCAGGATCGGCACGCTCGCGCCGTTCGTCGGCTGCGGCGGATCCTTGGCCCAGCGGTCCTTGATGATCACCAGGCCGCGTTCCAGGTTCCGCAGGCGGTCGCCCGCCGTGCCGAATTCGTAGCCGTACTCGCGGTAGTCGCGCTCGGCCCAGCCCGCGCCGAGGCCGAGAATCAGTCGCCCGCCCATGGCGTGGTCGAGCGACTTCGCCATCTGCGAGAGGTGGGCCGGGTTGCGGTAGCTCATGCAGAGTACGAGGCAGCCGACCGTCGCGCGCTTGATCTGCGGCCCGATCGCGGCCAGCGTGGTCCAGCCCTCGTAGTGCGGCCCGTCCGGGTCGCCGGAGAGGGGGAAGAAGTGGTCCCAGTTCCAGAGCGAATCGACGCCCAACGCATCGGCCGCCAGCCACGCCTGCTCGTAGTCGGCGTAGGACGTGTGTTGTGGCTTGACCTGTACCCCGACCTTGATCTGCGGCATCCATCCCTCCAATGTGGTCCTCGATACATCGCGCGCGATGACGCATAGCATTGTAGCCCACACGCGCGCCGCGCCTATTTTAGCGCAGGATGGTGGCATGTGACGCATAGCGGGTGTAACGGGCGCGGTTCAAAAGTTTGCGCGGCGGGGGCGGAGGGCCGGTGGACTGAGTCCCCGCCGGGCTCTGCCATCGTCCCGGCTGAAGGCGCGGCCACGAAGTCTGCGGCAGAGCGTAGCGGAGCCTACGGCAGAGCGCAGCGGGGCCCGCCTGCGCGGACTGGGGGCGAGGGGGTGCCACCGCGCGTCGGCGTCGGTCGCGCCCGCGCGCCCCACGACGCAAACTTTTGAATCGCACCCGGTGTAACGCCGAAGGAGGGGTATAGCGGGCGCGGATGCTTCGCGGCGGCTCAGCATGACAGATCCGAGGGATGTAACCGACCACGAACGAGGCTGCTGTCCCGAATAGGGAGTAACAAGGCCGATGCGTGTGGCCTCTCACCTCGGAATTGTCATGCTGAGCCGCCGCGAAGCATCCGCGCCCGTCGTATCGCCTACCGCTTGCCGTCCTTACTTGGGCTTGTCTGGCAGGAAGCGGACCAGCACTTCGTTCGCCACCAGTCGCCCGCGCTGCGTGAGGCATACGGCATCGCCGCTGTCGATGAGGAGGTCGAGCGGTGCGAGCGCGGCGAGTTGCGCGCCGTAGACCGCGTCGAGTTCCCGCCCGTGGCGCGCGAGGAATGCGGCGCGCGCGACCCCTTCCGCCAGGCGCAGGCCCAGCATCATCGTCTCGGCCATCGCGGTCGGCGGATCGATCTCCTCGGAGGATGCGGGCGCGTGCGTGCCGTCGCCCACCGCCGTGATGTAGCGCCGCACCAGTCGGCCATTGCCGAAGCGCTCCCCTCGGAAGTGGGAGTGTGCCCCGACGCCGAAGCCCAAATACTCGCCGTTGCGCCAGTAGAGGCTATTGTGGCGCGAGCGGTGCGCCCCCGCCGCCCCGCCGATCGGTCGCCGCGCCCAGTTGGAGATCTCGTAACCCTCGTAGCCCGCCACGCCGAGCCGTGCGACCGCGGTCTCGTAGAGATCGGCTTGGCGGTCGTCGTCGGGGGCGGAGACGCGACCACGCGCGATGTCGGCGGCCAGCGCGCTCCCGTCCTCGATCGTCAGCGCGTACAACGAGACGTGGGTCGGCGCGAGGGCGATCACCTGCGCGAGGTCGGCTTCCCAATCGGCGAGGGTCTGCCCGGCCCAGCCGAAGATCAGATCGAGGCTGATCTCGCCGATGCCGACTCGTCGGGCCGACTCGATCGCCCGAATGGCGGTCGCGGCGTCGTGGTCACGATCGAGCGCGCGTAAGCCCGCAGCCTGGAAGCTCTGCACCCCCAGGCTGACGCGGTTCACGCCGCCCGCGCGCAATGCCGCCCAATATGCCTCGTCTACCGTCTCGGGGTTGGCCTCGACCGTGATCTCCGCCGTGTCGCGGCGGTCGCGCCAGCCGAAGACCCGCTCGATCGCGTCATGGACGCGCCCGAACGCTTCCGGCGGCAGGAGTGAGGGGGTGCCACCGCCCCAGAAGACCGACGCCACCGGCGGTAATACGCCCGGCCACCGTCCCGGCACGGCCACGATCTCGCCGACAAGCGCGTCCACATAGGCCGGGATCAGCGCCTCGCGCCCGGCATAGGTGACGAAATCGCAGTAGCGGCATTTGTGGACGCAGAAAGGGACGTGCAGATAGATGCCGAACGGTGCGACCGTTGGGGCGAGGTCGGCTATCGGCGCGCTCAGGGCGTCGGGGAGGGCGCGCTGGTCGGTGGAGGTCGCGGCGAGTATCGTCATGCTGCGAGAAGTATAGCGGGTGCGGGGCGGTGCTGCCTCGCGCTGGGGATGGGTGCGGGGATGGTTCGGCGGGCGGCGTCGGGATGTAGGGTTCGACCGATGTGGGTGCCCGATACAGGGGGACGGGCGCGGATGCTTCGCGGCGGCTCAGCATGACAGTTCCTCGGCGATCGGCCACGCACGGAGGTGGCTGTCGTCCCAGGCGCAGCAGAGCAGGGAGGACGCGCGTGGCCGACCACTAAAGGACTGTCGTGGTGACGCGCGTGGCCGACCACTGCGGAACTGTCATGCTGAGCCGTCGCGGAGCATCCGCGCCTGCTACTGTACCGCTCCCACCGCTCCCACCCCACGCGGCGTTGTCCCGCGCCGCGAGCCGGGCGCGTGTTTGACTTTCCGCCCGCCCTCCACTACGGTGCGCGCGTGTCTGTGGCGCGGTGACGATGCCGTGCGCGCGGTATGGCGGAGCGACGAAAGGGTGGGGTGCTGCGATGAGCGGTGGGCAATTCCGGCGGGTCGCTTTCCTGGGCCTGGGCGCGATGGGGCGCCCGATGGCGACGATCCTCCTGCGCGCCGGGTTCGCTGTTGCAGCGTTCGACATCCGCGCCGAGGTGCGCGCGGCCCTCGCCGCGCAGGGGGCCGCCGATGCCGATAGCGCCGCCGCCGCCGCCACCGGGGCCGACGCCTGCATCGTCATGGTGCAGAATTACGCCCAGGTGCGCGCGGTGTTGCTGGGGGAGGGCGGGGCGAGCGGCGCGCTTGACGCGTTGCAACCGGGCGCGCTGGTCCTGCTGATGAGCACGGTCGCGCCCGCCGACGCGCGCGAACTCGACACGATTTGCGCCGCGCGCGGCCTGCGCCTACTCGATGCGCCGGTCAGCGGCGGCACGGTCGCGGCGGAGGGCGGCACCCTCACGGTGATCGTCGGGGGGCCGGATGGGACGCTGGCCGCCGCCCGACCGCTCCTCGACGCGCTCGCCGACCCCGCGCGCATCTGGCAGGTCGGCCAGCGCGTCGGCGATGGGCAGGCGATGAAGATGATCAATCAGTTGATGGCCGGGGTGAATATCGCCGCTTCCTGCGAGGCGATGGTCCTGGCCGCGAAGGCGGGCCTCGACACGCAGCAGGCGTACGACATCATCAGCGTCAGCGCGGGCGGCTCTTGGATGTTCAACAACCGCGTCCCGCGTATGCTCGATGGCACATTTGACCCGCCGAGCAGCGCCCTCGCGATCTTCGTCAAGGATCTCGGGATCGTCACCGACACCGCCGACGAACTCGGCCTCCCGCTCTTCCTCGCCCCGCTCGCCCGGCAACTCTTCAAGTACGCCGCCGCCGCCGGTCTCGGCGGCGAGGACGACAGCGGCCTGGTCCGCTTCTACGAACACGCGGCGGGGGTGAAAGTGGCGCGACCGCCCAAAGAGTGATCGTCGTGATCCTGTCCGCCGTGGGGACGTTCACTCGAACGTCCCCACGGCGGACGCACACCCTTCCGGCAGGTATTGGGCAAGCGATTTCAGTCCACCTACGCGGACTGGGAGGCGAGCGGGCGCTGCCACCGCGCGTCGGCGTCGGCAGCGCCCGCTCGCCCCGCCGCGCAAAACGTTGCATCGCCCCTACCAGCCCGCCACGATCCCTTCCAGGCGATCGAGTTCCTCCGCGCTCAACGCGCCATCGCCCGCCCCGGCGTTGCTGGTCATCTGGGCGACGTTCTTCGCGCCGGGGATGGCGCAGGTAACGCCCGGATCATCCAGCACCCACTGGAGTGCGGACTGCGCCAGCGTGCGGTCGGGGCGCTCCAGGAAGCGGATCTGCTCGACCTCCGTGAGGCGATTCAGGAACTGCTCGCGCCCCGCGCCGTCATTCCAGCCAACGCGCACGATGTCGTCGAAGCGCGTCTCCGGCGTGAACTTGCCCGCCAGCACCCCCTGCGCGATCGGCCCCCGGATGAGGGTGCCGATGTCGTTCGCGGCGCACCAGGGCAGCAGATCGGTCGCCGCGCTGCGGTTCAGCAGGCTGTAGTTGAGCTGGACCGCCGCGCAGTTGCCGTCGCGGTTGAACGCCTGCACCACCGGCAGCGAATTGGTCGAGATGCCGTAGGCGCGGATCTTCCCCTGCTCGACCAGGCGCTCGAAGGCTTCCAGGAAGACCGACGGGTCGGCCAGGTCGCCGATGTGGCACTGGTAGAGGTCGATCGTGTCGATCTTCATCCGGCCCAGGCTGGCATCGCAGCAGAGGTAGATGTCCAGCGGCGAGGCGTAGGGCAGCGCCGCGTTCTGCCGCCGCCCGTAGTTGCCGACCTTCGTCGCGATGTAGACCCCGTCGCGCCGATCGCGTAGCGCCTTGCCGACCAGTTCCTCGCTGACGCCGCTGCCATAGGCGTCGGCGGTGTCGAACAGGTTCACGCCGAGGTCGAGCGCGGCGTGGACCGTGCGGATCGCCTCCGCCTCCTCCACCGGACCCCATTGCCCGCCGATCCCCCAGCAGCCCATCGAGATGGTCGATACCTGCCAGCCCGTCTTGCCCAGTCGTCGATACTCCATGTCGCAAGCCTCCTCTTCGTCCCCTTCGTGCGTTCGCGTTCCCAGGGGGCATCATATACCATGCGGTGGGTCGGTACGCGAGGCGAGCGGCCCGTTTGGGCGACGCGCGTAGGCGGAGGATCGGATGGTGGTACCGCGCAGCGGCACCTTCTTCGCTGAGGGCGGCGATTTATGTGACGACATAACGTTCGCGCGCGAAGTCTTGGCGCGGCACTTCGCGGGCGAAGTCGCCGACCTCCGACCGTTGGCGGGGGGCTTCTTCTCGCGCGCGTTCGGCTTCGTCGCCGACGAGTTCTCGTACGTCCTACGCTTGAACACCGTGGCACACGCCGCCGAGGGCTTCGCCAAGGACGACTACGCCGGGCGGCATTTCGCCTCGCCGTCGCTGCCGATCCCGCGCTCCATCGCGATCGGTCGCACCGCCGAGGGGAGCTTCGCCATCAGTGAACGGGTGGCCGGTCGCATACTGGCTGAACACACGCCCGCCGAGCGCCGGGCACTGCTGCCGTCCACGCTCGATACCCTCGACGCGATCGCACGGGCCGACGTGCGCGCCTCGCGCGGCTACGGGATGTGGGATGCCGAGGGGATCGGCACCTACGCGACCTGGGAGGGCTATCTCGCCGCGATTATCGAGGACGAGACCGCAAGCTATTACGCGAACTGGCACGCGCTTTTCCGCGATTCTTTCCTGGAGCGCGCGGTCTACGAGGCGGTGTACCGACGGATGCGGCTGCTGCTCGCGCGCTGCCCGGAGATGCGTGCCCTTATCCATAACGACTACTGGTTCGAGAATATGCTGGCGGCGGGCGGGCGCATCACCGGCGTCATCGACTGGGCGAACGCCCTCTATGGCGATCCGCTGTACGAGGTCGCCCGGCTGGCCTGGGGCGCAGGCGTGCCGGGCTGGTGGCACGACGACGGCGCGGCACTCCTGCGCGACCGCTACGGTGCCGCGCCGGGCTACGCCGGGCGGATCGCCTGTTACCAGTGCCACCTCGGCCTCGACGACTTGCGCTTCTACGCCAAGACCGGGAAGCGCGCAGAGTACGACCGGGCTCGTGAACGCCTGCTCGCGCTCATCGCCGCCGCGCCCGAAGGGGAGTGATGGCGGAGTGGGGCGGGGCCTGCATCGCGTGATCGCGCCTGCCGTCCCGCTCCCCACTTGCGCGCAGCGATACCGCGCGTGGGGACGTATTTGCCTACGCCCCTACGTCGTCGTATCGCCCACGCTCGCGTACTGGCCGAGGCGGCGAGGACGCACCCGCCCGTCGCCATACCATCAATGTCCGCGTGTTGCCGGGTCCAGAGGGCATAGGCAATACGCTCCTACGGGCGTGGGCCGCAAATGGCTACCCTTTGCGCTGGTGTTCCGCCTTTGCGTGTTGATACGCGGGGTCGTCGGCGATTTCGCGCCAGCGCACCCGGTAGAGCGCCGCGATCTCGGCTTTCACCGGGTCGCCGGAGCCATCCGGGACCGCCGTGCCATCGGGATTGCGCTTGCGACCGCCCTTATGATTGGCGTAGCGCCGGGCGCGGGTGTAGCCCATTTGCAGGTATTTGCGCGCCATATCCATGCCGACGAAGTCGCCCGCCGCGCGGTAGGCGCGGTAGCGCGCGAAGATCGCCTCCGACGCCGCGAGCGCCAGGTCCGGCGTGCGGATCGTCCAGAGGGGTAGCAGCTCGTCTTTGTACGGATGGACATGAAAGACGCCGACCTCGCCGCGCCCGACGCGGTACTGCTCGGGATGCGCGCGATAATCGATCGCGTCGTCGGGGAAGGTCATCTCGTTATCCTTGCACGCTCGCCGCCCCTTGCGCCGCCGATCGCTCGGTCACCAGGGCGAGGCGGTCGAGGTAAAACGCCTGCAACGGCACCAGCACCAGGATGAGCAAGACGAATCCGGGCAGACCGAAGCGCCAGATCGCGGCGGTGATCAGCGGCAGATCGGCGGTGGCCCGCTGATTGAGTTCGACCAGTGCCAGCGGGATCGTGCGCTGCTCCGGGCTGTTCGCGACCAGCAGGGGCCAGAAGAGGTCTTGCATCCCGATCACCAACCCGCCGAGCGCCAGGAGGAGCGCGAGGGGGAGCGACGGCGCGATCACCAATCGCAAGAAGCTGCCGACCGCAGGTGCGCCAGCCGCGCGCGCGGCCTGCCACGCGACCGTGCCGCCCTTGAAACGGAGGGTCAGGATGAAGAGCATCGGCACGGCCAGTGTGGATGGCGGGATCAGGCTGATGAAAGTGTTCAGCAGGCCCGCCTCTTGCAGCCGTTGGTAGTTGGCGATGCCCAGCGGTAGCGCGCCGATGAAGAGCCAGGGGCTGAACGGCAGGAGCAACCATTCGCTGTGACGCCCGAGCGGTCGCAGCGCACCGATGCCGAGCGCACCGAGGTAGGCGATCGGCAGCTGGATCAGTAGCACACCGATCGCGACCGGCACGACGGTATTGGCGAGCAGTTGTCCTCCGGGCAGGGCACGTTCGAGGCGCGCGTACGCCTCGAACGTGGCGGCGCTGGGGAAAAGCGAACGACCCGCACCAATGGCCTCCGCGCGCGATTTCAGCGAAGTCAACCCGGCCCAAAGCACCGGCAAATTGCTGTAGACGATGGCGGCGACGCTGCACAATCCGACGATACCCAGACCAAGCGCGGCGACCGCCCGCGCCGACCCCCCCAGCGGAGCATGCGATTGGCGGGCGGGAACGAGCGTCAGACGCAGGCCGCTCGCGGCGATCAGGATGGCGGTGATGATGCCGCAGACGGCGGGGAAGAGCGCGATGGTCGTGGCGACCGCCGCGCCGGTGCCGAGTCGGGCGTCCCGGAAGCTGGCGGTGTATTCCAGGAGGGCCAGGGTCGTCGTGCGGTTGGCTGGACCGCCGCCTGTGAGGACGAAGCTCGGCGTGAACGATTGCAGGGCGAGCGCGGTCGTGCCGAGGAGCGTCACCAGCCAGACGATCAGCACGGGGCCGACACGCCTGCCGCCGCGCAGGGCGGCCAGGTAGACGATCAGCCCCACGCCGCAAGCGAGCCCGAAGGTGGTCAGGGCATCCATGCGCAAGAACGCGCCCCGCGCGCCCGCCGCGCTGGCGAGCGGGGACTGCTGCCCGCCCCCAAAGAGCCCGTATTGCGGATTGTAGGCGAGCATCCAGATGAGCGCGACCGACACGGGCGCGAAGAGGGCGAACGGGATGGTGAAGAGGATTCGCAGCGGGATACGCGCCACCCGCCCGAACGCGTGCAGCGCCAGGGCCAGGGCCAGCGGGACGACCGCGACCACCAGCAAACGCTCGAATACCAGGAGTGCCGTGAACTCCCTGGCCGCCGCGAAGCCCGAGCTGGCGAATAACTGCCGGTAATTCGCGAAGCCGACCGCTGTCGCCTCGCCCGCCAGACGGACGTTCTGCCGACTCAGGGCGAGGGTCTGCACGGTTGGCAGGAGCAGCGCGACGAGCCAGAGGACGAGCGTGGGGAGCAGCAGGACCAGCCCGCCAACGATGCGCCCGAGATCGCTCCTGCCCTGGGGCCGCGCATGTACCGTCGGGGCTGTCGTCAACGCTGCCATCGCCACGTTCCCTCCTACGAGCCGGTCGTGGGTTGGAACTGACGCCGAACACGGCGCGTCGCTGTCCTCCCCATTCGCCGACGGCGAGCGAGCGAGCGCCGCCGTCACCCCTCTCTACGTCGGAGGGTGGCCGGGAATCACTCGCGTGCCCAGAACTTCCACCAGGGCCGGTCGCCGTCGCCACGCGCCGCGCTGGTCGCCACGCGGGTGGGGGTGTCCACGTAGGGCTTTTCCGGCTGCTCGAACTCGCTGCCGAGGCGCTTGGACCAGACGGCGACTTCCGCCGCCTTCGCGTGCGATCGGTCGCGCGTCGCCGCCGTGACCGTCTCGCCGAGCTGGGAATCGACTACCTGGCCGCCGAGCGCGTCGGCCAGGCCGAGCGCCATGTCGCACGCGCCGTCGAAGCTGCCGGGCAACTCCTTGTACAGCAGGCGCAGGGTCAGACTGTCGACCGGCGCTCCCGGTCGCTCGGCCGACAAGATCAGCTCGGTCGCCAGCGAGCGGTAGGATTCGGCGTCGCGGCGGCGCAGTTGCGGGTACTTCGCCACCGCCGCCTCCACCGCCGCCTGGGTGAACGTCTCGCCATCGCCGCGCTCGATCAGCAGGTCGTAGCTCATGGTCCCCCTTTGTCGGCCTCGCATACCGCCGTCCGCGCGTCCGTAACATAGCGCATCTTCCGTTCCCCAAGGCGGTTAATGCGTCCTTGTCCTGGGGACAATGGCCCTAGCGATAGCGGCGGTACGGGCGCATACTGAGCATCGCGAGCGGTCAACGTCGGTGGACCGAGTATGGCAGGGTCGTCGATGGCCTTCAAGGGAGCGATCGGCATGTCGGCCCAAGCGGAGGCGAGCGTGGCGGTCGATCTCTGGGATGCGTTGCGCGGCCTGTCGCTGGCGCTCGATCTCGTCATGGGGCGATATCCCGGCCACGCGCAGGCGACCGCGCAATTGGCGCTCGGGGTGGGCCAGCGGCTCGGGTTGTCGGCGGAGGCGCTGGGCGACATCGCCATGACCGCGCTCCTCAAGGACGCCGGGTGCGCGGCCAGCCGCCCGGCCTTCACCACAGCGGTTGGCCTCGACGATATCGCCTTCCACCGACATGTCTTCGGGATGGACCGCTTCAATCCCGCCACCTTCGCCGCGCTCCTCTGGAACTTGCAGCGCCACCGGACCGATCGGGCCACCGCCCGCGTGAAGGGCTGGACCCACGCGTTGCTCGGCCTGAGCAACTATCGCCGCCAGTTCGCCCGTCGCAACGCCGAAGCGGCGCGCTTGGCGGCGCAACTCCGCTGCCCGGTTGGCGCGGTCGCGGCGATCGGCGCGGTGGGCGAGCACTGGGACGGCTCGGGCAACCCCGGTCACCAGTCGGGCCAGGCCATCCCGATCGTGGCGCGCGTCGTCCTGGCGGCGCAGCTGGCGACGATCTGGGGCGAAGCGCTCGGCCCGACCGAGGTCGCGACACGCCTAGGCGCGCAATCCGGCAATCGGCTCGATCCGCAGGTGGTTGATGTACTGCGCGGCGTGCTGTCGGCGCAGACGGCGACCGCGCCGATCGAATGGCTCGACGCGCTCACGACCGCGCTGGCCTGCCAACCCTCCCCCTTGCCGCCCTTGCAGGCGTTGACCGCACCGCTCCTCGCGGCGGCCTTCGCCGATATCGTGGACGCCAAGTCGACGTTCACCGCGCAACATTCGCAGCGGGTGGCGGCGTTGTCCGGGGCGGTGGCCCGGCTGTCTGATGCCTCGGGGCCGCAGATCGAGGCGGTGTTGCTCGCCGGGCTGCTCCACGACCTGGGGAAACTCGCCGTGCCCAACCTGGTGCTGGATAAGGAGGGGTCGCTAACCGGCCCGGAGTGGGACATCGTGCGGCGGCATCCCGCCGACAGCCAGCGCATACTCTCGCAGATACCCGGCTGGGAATTGGTCGCCGGTTGGGCGGGCGCGCATCACGAGCGCCCGGACGGGCAGGGGTATCATATCGGGCAGCGGGGAGCCGATATCCCGCTCGTCGGTCGGTGGATCGCGGTCGCCGACGCGTTCGACGCGATGACCACCGATCGCCCCTACCGTCCCGGCCTGGACCCCGCCGAGGCCCTGCGTCGCCTCGCCGCCGGACGTGGCACGCAATTCGACCCGCAGGCCGTCGCGTTGCTGCACGACGTGGTGGCGGATGGCACACCCCTTGGACTGCACGCGCGCAACGACCGCAACCGCGATCTTTCATCGAGCGTGGAGGCGACACCCCCTGCCGCCGTGGTCGATGGCCTGGACAGCGCCTTCGCCGCGCCAGCGCTCCATGGTGCCGCGCTGCGCCTGGCCTGATGTCCCCGCAGGTGCGGCTCAGGAGTTTGCGCGGCGGAGGCGGGGGCCGTTGGACTGAGGCCCCGCAGGGCTCTGCCATCGTCCCGGCTGAAGGCTCCGCCACGAAGTCTACGGCAGAGCGCAGCGGGGCCCACCTTCGTGGACTGGGGGGCTGAGGTGGCGGGGGCGCTGGATGGGCGGGGGCAGCGCCCGCGCCTCGCACGATTGTGGATCGCACCCTGTCCCCGCAGACAGATTGCGGCGCGACGCCCCGCCCTGCTACGCTTTAACCTGGGCGTGCGAGTGGGGGCCTGCCGGTGCTTCGCACGCCGCGTCATAGCGGGGCACCCGATGCGCGATCGACCTGACCGACCTGACCGACCTGACCGATCCGGAGCCGAGGCGGCGAACGAGCAAGGGCGGTTGCGCCCGACGCGGATGGCCGTCGGGCGTGTGCGCGTGCGGTCGCTGGCGCGCGTCGGCTTCAGCATCGGCTGGGCCGTCAGTGTGCTGCCCGCGCTGCTCGCTAGCGCGCTGATCGCCTGGGTATTGCGCGGTATCTGGGGGACGCTCGATGGTTGGACCCCCTGGTCGCCATGGGAGCCGAACACCAGGATCGCCGGGTTCACCCTGCCGACGCCCGAGTTCCGCCCGCGCGAGGCGTTGCGCGTCGATGGGCTCTACCAGGCGCTCGCGCCGATCGGGCAGCACCCGCTGGTCGGCGCGGCGCTGGGCACCCTCGTGCTCACCGTACTCGGCGGGATCGTCTTCGCGCTGGGCCTGATCCTCGCCGGCTGGGCCTACAACCTGTTCGCGCGCGTCACCGGCGGCATCGAGTTCGAGTTAGAGCCACGCGAGCCGCGCCATATCTCGTCACCGGGGCGCGAGGCACGACCCACCGGCGCGCGACGCGAGCGGGCCGCGCGTGAGGCGGAGCGGTTCGGCGAAGATGAGACCCCCCTGCGCTGGTAGGGGGACGGACCCCGCCGACACGGCACACCGGGTTTGCCGCGCCTCACCCATGCTATATAGGACGCCGCATGATGTGCAGCCCGACGCGGACGCGCGCGCCGTCGGCCCACGGGCCGTCGTGTTCCTCGCTCTCGCGCTGCCAGCCGAGTTCGTCGGCGGCGTCGAGGAAACGGCGCGCGGCATCGCGCCCCGGCTCGGCCAGCCACAACGCGCCATCGCGCGCGAGGAGGCGGGCGGTGATCGCCAGCAACGGGGCGACATCGCGCCGCTCGTAGAGGACGTCGGCGGCGAGGATGAGCGGGTAGCCGCCCAGCGCATCGGCGCGGTCGAGCAGCTCCGGGGGCGGCTGCCGCCAGTTGATCTCGATCGTGTCCGGTTCCCGGCCCGCGTTGCGCAAGGTGTTGTAGCGGCAGAGCGCCAGCGAGACCGCCGCATAGTCGGCGGCCAGGAGCTCGGCCCCCGCCGTGAGGGCGGCGGCGGCGGTAACGCCGAGCCCGCTTCCCAGTTCGAGCACCGCCAGTCCGTTCAGCGCGGCGGCGCGCGCCAGGACCAGATCGGCCAGGGCGATGCCGCTCGGCCAGATCTCGGCCCAATAGGGGAGATGTTGCTCGGGGTCCGACTCGGCCTCGTCGAGGAGTCGATCGTGGTCGGCGGGCGTGAGGATCGTGTAGCTGCGACCGCTACGCGGCAGCGCCACCACCACATCCTTCAGGGTCAGATACTGCTCCAACTGCCGCCGCAATCGTCCGAGGTGCCGCTTGTGCGTGGGGCCATGCGTCGCGTCATGCGGCGGTCGGTCCATGCTCCCCGATGTCCCTTCCACGCGCGCAGCGTCCCGTCAAACCGGCCGGCTGGCCCCCTACAATGTTGGCGCGCGCCCTGACGCTGTCGGCTGGTTCAGGGCAGGCGATCGAGCGCGAACGAGGCCAGGACACGGCGCACCAGCGGTGGTACTGCCGGGGTCGGGCCACTGCCGGTCCCTTGATCCAGTCGGGGGTAATAGTAATCCACGATGTCCAACCGGCCGTTGTGTTGGTCGCGCGGCAGGATGAAGAGCAGCATCCCTTCCGCGCGGTACGCCCCGCCATCGGCGCTCGCGCGCTCCCACTCGCCATCGGCCAGGGCCACGAACACGCCGCCAGCGGTCACGAGTTCGTAGGCAACATCGGGCGGGCGCGGGTTGGATAACCCTTCGACCCGCAGGGCGATCTGGAGCGCTTTCGTGCCCGCGCCGAGGGTCGGTGCCGCGTAGGCGGCGCGCGGGTCGCCGACCGGCAGGACGGCAACCTGACCGAGGGTAAAGCGTCCGCGCGGGGCGACGGGCGGCAGGGCCAGGGCCGGGGTCGCCACAAAGAAACTGCTCGGGACGGTGGCGACGGCGGCGACAGCGGCGGGCGTCCCGGCAGGCGTGCGCGACAGACACCCGGTCAAGCCGAAGACGCCGACGAGGAGCAGGAGCGGCACGAGGAGCCGATCTCCCCGGCGACCGTGCCACCTCGCGAAGGCCGCTCGTCGTCCCATCATCGCCGCTCTCGCCGTGTCTTGGCCTGGGCCGGGTGCGGCGTACGGCGGGCGACTATCGGGCGTGGCGGTCCCGCGCTCCCCGTATCGGCCGGTCTCCCGCGAGCGCCGGTGAGACGGAGCACTACTCCTTCTTGCGGGAACGCTGATAGCTGGCGGTGCGCCGCCGCTCGCGGAACGCCTCGGACGCCACTTGCGCCTCGATCGTCTCGCGGATGGTCGGGTCGGCGGCGGGATCGATCCGCTCGCGGTTCGGCTCGGCGAAGGCGATCGGCCCGGACTGATACGTGTTGGGCGGGTAGGCATACCCCTCCGGCGTGAGCAGGACCGGGTCCATCTCCGCCGCGACTTCCGACTGGGCTTCGGGCGCGGCCACAGTGGCGGCGGTCGCCTCGGTCGTGATCACCGCATCCCAGGCATCCGCGATGCCATTGACGCCATTGACGCCATTGACGCCATCGGCAGCGGTGTGCGCCTGGGCGACTTCGGCCTCCAGGCCGGGCAGTGGTTCGGCATCGAGGGCTTGCGGGGCGCTCTCGGGTATCGCGGTCGGCTGGTACTCGTATGGCGCGGCGGCGACCGCCGACACCGCCGCTGTCGCCCCGGTATGCTCCGCCAGATACCCTGTCGGCTCGTCGAGCAGCGAGACACCGGCCAGCGGCGCGGCCTTCGTCGCCACGGGGGCCTGGCTGATCAGCGTATCCTCGGCGGTGCTTGCCGACGCGCTGGCAGGGGCGGTATCCGCCGTTGTGACCGGGTCATTCTCCGTTTCGGGGGCGTCAGGCGGGACAGTCTCGACCCGCAACGAGCCGGCGATCGCGTCGCTGATGCCGTTCGGGGTGGACGAGGCCTCGATCGTCTCGCTGGTCAACAGAGGCGCGGCCTGGCTCGCGGGCGGCTCATCGAGCGACATGCTGCGCTGGAACTCGCCCGTGAGATCATCCGACATGCGCCGGAAATCGCGAATGGCCTTGCCGACCTGGCCCGCGATCTCGGGCAGTCGTTGGGGGCCGAAGATGATCAGCGCCGCGACCGCGATCATGATGAGTTCCGGCGCGCCGATACCGAACATGGCTGGACTCTCCCGGTAGGGGCCGGGGTTTGCGACGCCGCGCGTCCATTGCCAGCGACCCAGATAACATCTATCTCAATTGAGGAGTATACCATCCGACCTACCGTGGGTGCCGATGCCCGGTCGCGACGGGATGTGGTTCAAACGTTTGCGCGGTGGAGGGCATATGGTGACGACGAGACGGCAGGCGGTTGAGGCCCCGCTGCGCGCTGCCACCACCGCGCCTCGGGGCGACGGCGGTCGCCACAAAGTCCGCCTGCGCGGACTAGACGCGCGGAGCCTAACCCGCGTAGGCGGGTTTCATGGTGCCGCAGCACCCCGAGGCGCGGTGGTGGCAGCGCGCAGCGGGGCCTCAACCGCCTGCCAACGACGAACGAAAGACGGAGTGCTGTCAGCGGTTCGGGTGTGAGGTGCGAATCGAACGCCTGGAGGGCGGAAAGGCTGTCTCCCGATGGCCTCACACGGGCGCGAGTACCGGCGGCTGCCGAACGTCAATGGCTGGCCCCGCGCCAGCGAAAGCGCCGGCGAAGAAGGTGTCGAGGCGGCGCAGATACGCTTCCTCGTCGTGGCGGAAGGCCTGCGTATGGCCGACACCGGGGAGCGCCCAGAGTTCCGCAGCGTCGCCCGCCGCAGCGTGGAGGGCGCGGGCATTGGCGATGGGGATCAGCCGATCGGCCTCGCCGTGGATGAGCAGCAGCGGGCGCGGCGCGATCGATCCGATCGAGGCGAGTGCGCTGGCCGCACCGATGCGGGCGCGGGTCAGCACCTCGCCGAAACGGACGATCAGCGGGGCGAACGGGAAGGCCGGGAGGTGGTAGAGGAGCCGCAGTCCGCCCGTCGCGATCTCGCTCAGGGTGGCATAGGCGCTGTCGGCGACAACGGCGGCGATCAGCGGCTCCCTCGCGGCGGCCAGGATCGTGGCGACCGCCCCCATCGAGATGCCGACCGCGCCGACCGCCCGCCCCGTTAGCTCGGGCCGTGCGTGCAGGAAGCGCGCGGCGGCGGCGACTTCCCACGCCTCGTGATAGCCGATCGTCGAGCGCCGCCCCTCGCTCGCGCCGTGCGCGCGGAAATCGAAGAGCAGCACGGCGTAGCCGCGCGCGTGCAGGCCGCACGCCAGGTCCAGCAACGCGGCGCGGCCCATCCCGAAACCGTGGCCGATCACGAGCGCGCCGCGCGCCGCGTCGTGCCGCACGTACCAGCCGTGGATAGTCAGCCCGTCGTCGGTGCGAAAGGTGATGTCCGCAAGGTGCGGCGCGATCTCGCGCGCTGCGAGCGGCACGACCCGGCGCGGACTGGTGATGCGGTGCGCCATATAGGCCGAAATCGCAAGCGTCAGACCCGCAATCGCCCCGCCCGCGCCAAGCAACGCCCGCGCCGCCCTATACCCCCGCCCCCGCTCCACGCCCTGCCGCCCCCTACCGTCTATCGACTTACGACTTACGTCTTACGACTCACCTGCCTACCCCACGCGATAGCGAGCCACGACCTCCTCGTCCAACTCGATCCCCAGCCCCGGCTCCTGCGGGACCGCGACCCGCCCATCGATCACTGGGAAGCGTTGCCGTGTGAGCGTCTGGCGCAGGGCCGAACCTTCGACGCAATATTCGAGCCAGCCGGTGTTCGGCAGCGCCGCCAGGAAGTGGAGCAAGGCCGCGATGCTGATGCCTGTCTTGTAGGAATGATTCACGCAGAGGCGGTGCTTCTGCGCGGCGAGCCGCCCGACCTGGATCGCCACGCTCGGCCCGCCAACCCGCGCCACGTCCGGCTGCACCACGTCGATGCCGGCATCCAGCAGCGCCGCGAAGCCCGCGAGGGTCGTCTCCTGCTCGCCCGCCGCGATGCGGATTGGGGCGCGCTCGGTGAGGCGGGCGTAGCCGCCGAGATCGTCCGGATGCAGCGGCTCCTCCAGCCAGAAGGGGCGATATTCGGCGAACTGTTGCGCCCGCTTCAGGGCGGTGTTGCTGTCGTAGCAAAGTCCGGCGTCGATCATCAGTTCGGCGTCCGCGCCGAGGCCCCGCCGCGCCTCGCGCACCAGCGCGATGTCGGTCGCCTCGTCCTGCCCCAGCGGCCCCCAGCCGAACTTGGCGGCGGTGAACCCCTGCGCCACCAGCCCGCGCGCGATCTCGCCCGTGTGCTGGGGCGTGTCGCCGAAGAGGATCGAGGCGTAGGCGCGCAAGTGGGTCTGGAAGCCGCCGCCGAGCAGGCGGTAGACCGGCTGCCCGGTCACCTTGCCCGCGATGTCCCAGAGGGCCATGTCCACGCCGCTGATCGCCTGCTGCGCCGCGCCGCCACGCCCGTAGAAGATCGAGCCCTGGTACATGCGGTCCCAGAGTCGCGCGATGTCGAGCGGGTTCTCCCCGAGTACGCAGAGGCGCAGCCCGCGCGCGATCGCGTGCGACATCGGGGCCTCGATGATCGCCTTCGCCACCATCGGCGAGGAGTCCACCTCGCCCACCCCGACGATCCCCTCATCGGTGTACACGCGCACCACAAGCGTGTCCTGCGCCAAATCCACACCGCCGCGCCCCGCTCAGTCGGGCCGCGCCGCGCACGACAGCGGGTGGCCGCACGCCGCGAGGTACGCCCCCAGCGCGGGCCGCGCGACGATCGCGATATCCCGCCCGGTGAGCACGAAGCGCAGCCCCAGCGCGCGGTAGATCGCGTTCTGGCCCGCGTCCCCCGCGTCGAAGAGGGCGCGCTGTGCCAGCAGCACATCCTCCGCCAGCGTCTCCACCGCGTCGTCCACCGGCAGCGCCGCGTCCTCGGCGTCGATCGCCGCGATCCGCGCGTCGTACTCCGCCTCCCCGATCGCCCCCCCCTCCCACAGCTTCCCCGCCACGCGCCGCCGCCCGGCCAGCGCCGCGCGGGCGACCGCCGCATCCGGCAGGGGCAGCGGCGCGACCAGGCGCAGGTCGGGGATGCCGGTCGTCCAGGCCAGGATCGCGCGCTCGTAGCGGTCGGCGTAGGTGTGCGGGTACGGGCAGCCGCCCCCGCTCGGCGTGCCGCGCGCCCGGTTGCGGCAGACGACCGTCCGGCGGCGCGTGCCGTCCCGGTACTGCTTGTAGGTGCTCGCCAGGAGGACGCCGCCGCAGCCGCAGCGGATGAGCCCGGTCAGCGGGTAGCGGCGGGCGCTGGCGTTGCCGGGCGCGTCCGGGAGGCGGCGGCGCGCGGCGGACCAGAGCGCGGGCCAGGGGTCGGGCCGGTCGCGCAGCCAGCCGCCCGCCGCGACGATCGCGCGCACCGCCGACTCGCCCCAGCGCGGCCCCCCCCGCGCGGTCGGCACGCCCGCCGCCGTCAGCGCCATGGCGACGCGCGCGAACGGCAGCTCGGCGGCGAGTTCCAGGAGGCGGCGCAACGCGTCCGCGCGCGCGGGGTCGAGGACGAGGCGGCGGTCGGCGTCGCGCACGGCCCCGAACGGGAGGCCGCCGATGTGCCCGCCCGTCGCGCGGATGTGCGCCAGCCCCGCGCGCGATTTCCGGCTGATCTGGGCCGACTGGTACTCGGCGATGCCCGCGCCCAACGTAAAAATGAAACGTCCATCCGGGGTGGCGAGGTCCGCGCCGGGCTGGTTGAGGAGGACGAGGCGGCACCCGGCGCGCGTGAGGCGGTTGGCGACCATCAGGGCGAGCGCGGCGTCGCGGGCGAGGCGGTCCTGATCGTAGATGATCAGGAGATCGAAATCGCCGCGCTCGATGGCGGCGACGAGGGCGGCGAACACCGGGCGCTTCTCCAAGTCGTCCGTATACGCGCTGCGCGACTCCTCGTACAGCGCGGGCGCGGGGAGGCCGCTGCGGGCCGCGTAGTCGAACACGAGCCGCTGCTGGGTCGGCAACGACTGGTTCCCCAGTTGATCCTGGGAACCGCTGATTCGTGTGTACGCAGCCGGTTTCATTGCTCGGCGGCCTGCATGATCTCCTTGCGCGGCTTCTTCCGCACGTCCCGCCACATCTTCATCACCACCCCGACGATCCGCATGTGTTCCTCGTCGTAGGGCAGGCGCTCGCCGCGCTCCGGCTCGATGAAAAACTGCCCGCGCCGCCTGGTGAACCACTTGACGAGCGCCTGTTCGTGGTCGATCTCGGCAACAACCATGTCGCCCGGCTCGGCCAGCCCTTCGGGATCGACCACCACGACATCGCCCTCGAAGAGGTGCGGCACCATGCAAGAGCCGACCACCGGCAGCCCGTACCAATTGGGCGGGATACCGCTGTCGGGCGAGAAGTAGAGGTACTGCTGGATCGCGGGCGTGCCGCGCCCCGCGCTCACCGGCTGGTCGTAGACCGGCACCGTGATCGGCATCTGGTGGAGCAGGTTTCGTAGCTGATCGACGGGGGATCGCACGGGCACCTCTTGCGCCTCCGACCCCCGATGCCCCGTCCGCACGAGCACATCATCTGTTGAGACACCAAGCGTGCGGGCGATACGCCTGGCGCTGTCATACGAGGGCTGGACAGTGCCCTTGACCCAGCGCGAGACGTTCTGCGGCTTGAACTTCCCCTCACGGGCAAAGTCGGCCTGCTTCCAGTCGCGCCGGTCTATTTCGTTCTCTAACCATCGCCCGAATTGGGCCAGAATCTCATCCATACAACCATCGTAACATGCGCGTGACGAAAGTGTTGACATTATCTCTCGCGTGTGCTACTATATCTCTAGGAGGTGACACAATGACGGCGACGGCCTACCGATGCACGATCCCTTCCGTACTCGCAGAGCAGGGCCGGTCGGTGGTGTGGTTCTGCCGCCGCGTAGGAATTAGCCGCGCGCTGTTCTATCGCTGGCAGGACGGCAGTCGAGTGCCGGTCACGCGACATCGGCGGCGTGCGTCGGAGGTTCTGGCGCTCCCCGAGGCGGTGCTTTTCGTGCCATCTGAGTCACATACAAGTGATATTGTTGCTCTTGTAAGTGAGGCAATTCCCGCATGAACACCCCCACGCCCGCCCCCTACGACCCGCACAGCCGCCGCGCCTTCCTGGCGATCCGCGCCGCCGCGATCGAGACGCGCGCGCTCGATCGCGCGTTCGCGGCGGTGATCGCGGTGTCGCTCAACCCCCCCCCGGTGCCGCCGCCCGCCCGGCGCGGATTGCTGGCGCGGCTGTTCGGGGGGCGCTGATGGGGACCCCGCCCGTCTGCACCGACCGCGCGCTCATCGGTTACAGCCGCGAACTCAGCGCGTCGCTGCGCCCGGTGCTGGACCGCCTCCTCGCCGCGCAGGGGACCACCTACGCGGCGGCGCTGGCCGCGCTGCCGCCGTACCCCGCGCCGCCCGTGGACGGCGGCCCCGACTTCTACGCGGGGCCAGCGCGAAGCGCGCCACCTACCCGGTCTACCCCCACGCCGGTCGAGCGGCGTGTCGTTACCACCACTCTAGCGGGACTGGCCGCGAGTGCTGAAAAGTGCCACGAGGATGACAACGAGGATGGAGACGCCGTACCGCCAAGACACGCCGAAGTCGCTGGACATGTTCATGGAGATCAGCGCCCTCCGCAAGACGATCCGCAGGATGGAGGAACGACTGGACCAGTTCGAGTGCGCGCAGGTCGAGTTCCTGGAACGCCGCCACCGCCGCAACGCGCCCACGCAAAAAGACGCCCCGCTGTTGGAGCAGCGAAGCGCCTGACCACCTGATTAGCTCGCCCGAGCTATTGAACCTGACGAAAGGATACCACAGATGACCACCCCCACCCCCACCCTCGCACTGCCCGCGTCCGCCGACCGCTGCAACACCTGCCAGGGGTGGGGGCGGTGGGATGACGTGATGTGCGGAGACTGCTCCGGCTCCGGGCTGGCCCCGCGCCCCAAGCCCGGCAAGCGCACCCCCGCCCCCACGCCGACCGTCACGCACCACCGCCCGGAGAACGTCGCCTTCGTCGGCGTCACCACGGGGCGCGACGGCAACGACTGGCTCAACTTCAGCATCGAGTCGCGCTCCGAGACCGGCGTGACCCATGTCGGCAAGGTGCGGCTCGACGCCAGCGGGGCGCGCTGGGTAGCCGCGCCGCCGAAGGGCGGCACCCTCCTGCGCGATCCCGGCGCGCTCGTGCGCTGCTACTGGCGCTGGTACTGGGCGCGGCAATCGGATGATGCCCGTCAGGCGCGGTGCGCTTGGCTGCTGGCGCAGGCCGCGCGCACGACGGCGCAGACGCTGGAATTCGACGCGCTCGGAGATATCGTTGCCGAGCGGCTGGCGGCGAGGCACGGCGTGGCGACGGGCCGCGCGGCCTAGGCGTTCGCGGGCCGGGGGTGCGTGCCCCCGGCCACACCGACAGGAGGAGCGACATTATGGACACCGTGACGATCGACGCGGCCCGCCTGGCCGCGATCACGCATCTCAGCGCGGGGAACGGGCGGACCCCCGACACCGCGTGCGTCATGACCGCCGTGGCGTATGTGACCGGCGAGGGCTGGACGGACCATCCCCGTTGTTGCTGCCCCGTCATCACCGCCTACGCCATCGGCCTCAACGACCGGATGCCCGATGCGCAGCGCCAGCGACTGCTGCCGTACATCGCGCGCCTCGCGGGCAGCCGCGCCACGGCGGCGGTCGAGCGTGAGCGGGGCTATCGCGCCGCGACCCTCGCCTGCCGCGTGTTCGCCCCGCTCACGCTCGACGCGTACGGCCTCACGGCGCAGGCCGCGACGCTGCGCGCCCTGCCCGACATCACCGATCGGGCCAGTGCGGAGGCGGCGCGCGCCGCCTCCGCCGCCGCCTACGCCGCCGCCGCCGCCGCCGCCGCCGCCGCCGCCGCCGCCGCCGCCGACGCCGCCGACGCCGCCTCCGCCGCCGACGCCGCCGCCTACGCCGCCGCCTCCGCCGCCGCCGCCGCCGCCGCCGACGCCGCCTACGCCGCCGCCTACGCCGCCGCCTACGCCGCCGCCGCCGCCGCCGCCGACGCCGCCGCCGCCGCCGCCGCCTACGCCGCCGCCTACGCCGCCTACGCCGCCGCCGCCGCCGCCGCCGACGCCGCCGCCGCCGACGCCGCCTACGCCGCCGCCGCCGCCGCCGCCGACGCCGCCGCCGCCGACGCCGCCTACGACGCCTACGACGCCGCCGATCAGGTCTGGGATGCGGCCCTGGTCGGCCTCGATGAACTGCTGTCGATCGACGCGGACTGAGCGCGTGCCCCCGACCACACCCACAGGAGTACGGCATGAGCAGGCAACCACGCCGCCGCGCCAATATCCGCGCCACGATCGCCGCGATCCGCGACGGACGGCCAACCCGCGCCCCGCTCTCGTCGCCGCGCTGGGCGGCGTGGGTGGCCGGGAGTGCCCGCGCCGACAGGATCGGCGTCCGCACGGCACGCGACTTCGACCGTCGGACAGCCGGGTCGAAGCCGCCGATCGTCCGCCGCGAATCCCTCCCGCGTTTCACGCCGCCCGCCCTCCCCGCGCAGACGAAGCGGCGGGAGCGCGAGCCGGGGCACGGGAGCGGGCTGGCGACGCTGCAAAAACCGTGGGACCGCCCGATCGGGGCCGCTGCGGCCACACCCGGAGGAGCGCGCCGATGATCGAGCGCCACCGCCCCGCCCCGAGCCACGAGGCCGACCGCTGGTACGACCGCTTCCAGGCCGAGCGGGAGGCCCACGACGCCACGCGCGCCGACCTCTACGCGATGACCGACATGCGCGACCGCCTGGCCGTGCACTCACTCTGGCTGCGGCTCCATCCGTGGACGTCCGCGCTGGGGCTGGTGGCGACCGATCTGGGGGACCGCGCGATGCTGGCGCGGGACTGGTGGGGCGACATGGGGCGCGAGGACCGCGCCATGGTGGGGCTCGCGGTATTCGCCGTGGCGGTGGCGCTGGCCGCGTCATGGGCGACCGGGGCGGGCCGATGAACACGAAGGAGACGACCATGGGCGACACCGACCACGGCACCGGCATCGACCTCACCGCCACCACCGAACCTGTCTTATATCCCGAAATGATCGCGGCCTACCGGGCCTCCGTGGACGCGCTGCCGCCCCCGAGCGACCCCGGCACCATCGGCGGCCACGCGCTGCACCACGCGATCACGCGGCTGGTGGAGCGCCTCGACGCCGAGACGGTCGCGCTGTCCGCCGCCATCGGGGCGCGGGTCGCGGCGGTTGAAGCGGAATCGGCGGTGCGCCTGACCCTGGACTACGCCGATCTGCACGTTCGCGCCGGGTGTTACGAGGCGGGCGTCGAGGGCAAGACGGCGGCGGAGCGCGAAATCAATCTCGCGCTCGCGGTGACGCACGACCGCGACCTGATCCGGCTACGGCAGCGCGCCGAGCTGGCGCGCACGGCGCGGCTGGCGGCGGACGGGCGCGAGCGGCAGGCGGATATCGCGCACAAGGCCACGCGGGCGCAACTGGCCGCGCTGGCCGCGCTGACGATCGGGGAACGGTGATGGCGCACACCGCCCGCCCCTGGACCGCTGAGGAGGATGCGCTGCTACTGTCGCTGGCCGCCTACCGCATCCGGCAGGGGGACGCCGAGTGTCTGGCCGAACGCATCGGCAGGCCGCGCGCCCAGGTGCGCCGCCGTCGCCGGACCCTGAGACGCACCCTGCGGCGGACTGCCGGGCTGGCCGGGTGCCACGCCCCTTGGCGAGCGGTGGACCGCGCGCTCGGCCTGACCAAGCCCCACCCCTACGGCTGGGCCTGACCCTCGCCACGGCGGGACACGACGCAGGAGGCCCACGATGACGCGACCACACTACACCTGCCCCCGCTGCGGGCGCACGTTCCCCCGGGGGGGCCACAGGCGGCACGACGACTACCTGGAGCATCTGTGCCTGCCGCGCGTGATGCGGCTGGTACGGGCGCTCACAGGGCACAGGAGGGCACGATGACGACACAACGGATGGGCTGCGCGACGACCGCACGATTGGGCGCGTGGCACACCTCCATGGATGACAGCGCGATACTACAGTTGCTCGCCGCCGACCCCGCCGCGCGCGTGAGCCCGGCGATGCTCGGCATCGCGCCCGGCCAGCCCGCCGTGTCCCCGCTGATGACCGGGGCCGCCGTGCAGCGCCGGATCGTTCGGGACATCCTCGCCGCGTGGCACTGGCTTGAAGCGCACCCGGAACAGGCGTCCCCGGCCTATATCGCCTCGCTGTACCCCGACCCGGACGGGC
>JAABUN010001253.1_pt1 | contig 58063 bp, 50 predicted proteins | sample 5559311 | NCBI WGS metagenome assembly JAABUN01 (sample SAMN10711877, study PRJNA513370) | rock metagenome | isolation source: Antarctica rocks | place: Antarctica: Victoria Land, Siegfried Peak sud
ACGGGCCCGCCCTGTCGGAGGAGGAGCACGAGCTCACCCTGACCGAGGAGCAGGTGGTGGTGGACAAGGAGGTCGTCGCCAAGGAGCGCATCCGCCTCGACAAGGACGTCGTGGTCGAGGAGCAGCAAGTGAACGAGACGGTCTCTCGCGAGGAGATCGAGGTCGATGGTGACGTGGAGGACCGCGGCACCGTCTGACACCCGGCACCACCGATGATGGCCGCCCTCCGGGGCGGCCATCGCCGCGCACCGGGTGATAGCGCACCGGGTGGGTCGCGCACCGGGTGGGTCGCGCACCGGGTGGGTCGCGCACCGGGTGAGTCGCGCACCGGGTGGGCGGAGGCGCGGTCGGGCGGGCGCGGTCGTGGCAGGCTCGCCGGGTGCGCAGCGCCACCGTCGTGGCCGTGGTGACCGCCGTAGTCGTCGGCTACCTCCTCGGATCGATCCCGGTGGCCGTCGTCGTGGGCCGACGTCATCGCATGGACCCTCGCGCCGTGGGAGACCGGAACCCCGGCTGGTGGAACATGCGCGACCAGCTCGGGAGCAGGGGCGCGCTCCCGGTGCTCGCAGGTGATGTCACCAAGGGCGTCGCAGCCGCTGCGGTCGGTTCGCTGGTGGCACCAGGAGGCGCGTGGGGCGTGGGCTACGCAGCGGTGGCGGCTGCCATGGTGGGCCACGCCTGGCCGGTCTTCGCCGGCTTCCGGGGGGGCCGGTCGATCCTCGTCTTCGCCGGCGGCATGTGCGTGCTCGCCCCCCTCCCTGCGCTGGTCGCCGTCGCCGCCTTCGCCGCCCTTTCCCTCACCGGGCGCACCGCCGTCGGCGCCCGGGTCGGTGTGTTCGGCTTCCCCGTCCTGCAGCTCGTCCTCGACTCGCCTCACCGCACTGCCGCCACCGGCGCCCTCATGTCGATCATCGGGCTCCGGTTCGCCCTGGCGTCCAGGTCCCCGGTCGGCCGCCGGGGGTGATCCTCTTCGCGCAGCGTGACGATCACCCCGAAGGCGGGGACCGCAGGGCGCGCCGGGACGGCTGCTCGTGAGCCGTCGGGTGGCCAACGCCGAGGCGCCGCCTCGCCACGACACGGCGCGACCGTGCCCGTGCCCGTGCGGTCAGCGGTAGGTGCGGCCCCGCCAGGTGCGGCCCGGGCGGAGCGCGCCCCAGGTGAGGCGGGCGGCTGCGGGGACGTCGGCGACGGGGGAGACCCACCACCACCCGCCCCGGTCGCGGTAGGCGGGAGCGATGCCGGCGAGGAGGCCGAGGCGGACCACCGCCAGCACCAGATCGAGCCGGTCACCCCGCCGGGCGAGCAACCGGGGGAGGGGCAGTGCCATCGCCAGCCACACGACGCCGAGGTCGAGCATCTGCCAGCTGGGAGAGGTGACGTCCGGCATCGGCAGCGAGCGCCCCCAGCTCCGCCAGACATCCCTGGCGTCCTCGTGCATGCGCACGGTCAGAAGGTGGCGCCCGTCGGCGAACGACACCCGCCAGCCGTGACGGGCGAGGTGACGGGCGAGGGCCACGTCGTCGGTGAGGTGGGCGGCGACCGGCTCGAACCCGCCACCGTCGAGGAGGGCACGGCGCCGGACGAGCGTGCACTGTCCGTTCGCCTGGACCCGGTCGGCCGACGTCCGTCGGCGGCCACCCGGGGGGCCGAACCGGTACACGAGCGTCGCCAGCATGGCCGGGTGCAGGACCCGCTGACCGGGGGTGTCGCACACGAAGCGGCCGCCCAGGGTCAAGAGGTCGGCACCGGTGGCCTCGGCTTCCGCCACCAACGCGCCGAGCAGGCCGGGAGCCGGAACGACATCGGCGTCGAGCGTGACGAGCCAGTGGCCGGTCGCCGCCTCGAGCCCCTGCTGGAGCGCCCATGGCTTGCCGACCCAACCAGGCGGCAGGACATCGCCGGCCACGACGGTGGCACCGAGCCGTCGAGCGAGCTCGGCGGTGCCGTCGCTCGACTGGTCGTCGACCACGAGCACCTCGTGCGCCTGCGGGTCTCCGACGAGAGCCCGGAGGAGCGGCCCGATGCGCCCCTCCTCGTCCCGAGCCGGGATGACGACGGAGATCGTCCGCTCCGCCGGCCCCGATACCGGCCGCAGGGGAGCCGAACGGGTGGCACCTCGCCCGAGCCGCACGATCGCCGTCAGGCCTGCCACCATCCGAGCAGCGTCGAAGGCCAGGAGCGCGAAGAGCCGGACCTTCACGCCGCAGCCTCTCGCGCCCCGGTTGGAAGGCCCGCCCCCCCCACGAGACCCCAACCCGAGGCGACGTCTCCGGACGCCCGACCACCGGTGGGGTGGCGGAACGTCCAGGAGGGAGACGGCCGGTCTCCGGACCCTCGACCCCCGATGGGCTGGTGGGACGTCGCAGCTGCGTCCCCTCGCAGCTCACGTACGGGGGCCTGGGGCCGCAGGTGCTGTGCCCCGGTCACGTGCGGGCGGCACCGACGGGGTCGCAAGGGCCGTTCGGGGTGGGGCGGTCCCCGTCCCCGCCGCCGTGCTCGTCCCCGCTGCCCTGGCGGCCGGGCGCTCCCCGCTCCTCCTCACCGGTCCGGCGGAGCAACACGGGCCAGCCGACGAGGCCGACGCCGGCGAAGAGGAACCATTGGATGGCGTAGGACAGGTGCGGCCCGTCGTCGGTGGCGGGCAGCGGGAGCCGCTGCGGGAACCCCCGGGCGTCGAGCGGCGGGTCCTGGCTGAGGAGCTGCACGTAGACGGGGAGGAGGTCGCCGCCGTACTGCTGGTCGATGCGGGCGATGTCGATCCGGGCGAGCTCGAGCAGCGTCCCCTCCCCGGGGTCGGTGGGCCCGATGCCCTGGCGTTCCTGGCTGGGGAAGACGAGCCCGGTCACCGTGACCTCACCCTCGGGCGGCGCTGCGGCGGTCGTGGCGACCTCGGGGTCCTCCGCCAGCGGGGCGAACCCGCGGGAGACCAGCACGGCCCGACCGTCGTCGAGGACGAGCGGGGTGACGACGTGCCAGCCGGAGACGCCGTCGAGCGACCGGGGCCTGATGAGCACCTCTCCGTCGGGGTCGTAGGTGCCTGTGGCGACGACCTGTCGGTACTCGAGGTCGTCGACGTCGCCGAGCTGCACGCCCGGGGGCACGATCCCCCCGACACCGACGGCCGGGATCTCGGACCTGGCGATGATCTCGGCGTTGCGGCCCTGGCGCTCGTCGAGCCGCCTGAGCTGCCAGAGCCCGAGGCCGACGAACGTCACCACGAGGACCACGACTAGGACGTGGCCGACGACCCACTTCGGGCGGAGCCAGAAGGGACGGGTTCGCGGGCGGAGCCAGAAGGGACGGGTTCGCTTCACGGGCGCCACCCGTCGGCGGTCACCATGTCAGCCACGATGCGCCCGCTCATGGCGACGAGCGGCAATCCGCCGCCCGGGTGCGACGAGCCGCCCGCCAGGTAGAGCCCCCGTCGTGGGCCCCGGTTGGCGGGCCTGAGGAAGGCTGCCCTGCGTCCGTTCGACGAGGTGCCGTAGATCGAACCCTGCCAGGAGCGGGTGCGGGCGGCGATGTCGAGAGGGGTGATGACCTCGCACACCTCGGTCCGCCCGGCCACGTCGAAGCCCCGATCTGCCATCGTCTCGAGGAGCCTGTCGCGGTAGCCCTCGGCCTCGACCTCCCAATCGCTGTCCCCCGCAGGCGGGACGTTGACGAGCACGAACCACGACGCCGAACCGGCGGGCGCAGCCGAGGGGTCGGTGGCCGAGGTGTTGCAGATGTAGACGGTCGGGTCGGTCGGTGCCGTGCGGTCGTGGAACAGCTGGCGGAACTCCTGCGGGCCGTCGGCCGAGAAGGAGATCTCGTGATGGGCGGGCACGCGAGCCCCCGCCCTGTCCCGCACGCCCAGCAGAAGGGCGAAGCCGGAGGAGGACAGTGGCGCCCGGAGGGCCTTCCTGAGCGTGCCCCGGTCGGGGAGGAGGTCGGCGTAGAGGTGGGTGGCGTCGACGTTGGCCACCACGACGTCGGCGTCGACCGTGCTGCCGTCGGCGAGGGACACCCCCCGGACGGCGGTGGCGTCGCTCCTGATCGCCGCCACGTCGACACCCGTGCGCACGTCGACCCCGACCTCCGCCATGGCCTTGCCGAGGGCGTCGGCGAGCACGGCCAGGCCACCCCGTACGTACCAGGCGCCGAAGGCCTGCTCGATCCACGGGATGCACCCGAGGGTCGCGGGTGCGAGTGTCGGCGACGATCCCGAGTAGGTGGCGTAGCGACCGGCCCACTGCACCAGCCGGGGATCGTCGAACACCTGCGCGGCCCGTGCCGACAGCGACCGGAGGGGGTCGATCGCCAGCAGGTCGCCCGGTCGTCGCATCCGTCTGAGCAGCGACAGCGGCGACTCGAGCGGCCCTGCGAAGAAGGAGCGCTCCGCCACCTCCCAGATGGTGCGGGCGTGCTCGAGCCACGCATCGAAGCTGCCACCCTGGCCTGGCAGCGCCGCCTCGACCTCGGCCACCGCGTCCTCTCGCCCAGCGCGATGGTCGAAGCCGGTGGCGCCACCGGGTGCTCCGGCCGGCCACGAGTACCGGCAGATGGGGTCGAGCCGCTGCAGGTCGACGGCGGCGGCGAGCGAGGTACCGGCGTGGCCGAGCAGCTCGTCGAAGACGTGGGGGAGCGTGAGCAGGGACGGGCCGGTGTCGAAGGTGAAGCCGCATGTCGAGCGGCTCGCCAGCTTGCCCCCGAGCTCGGCGTTGCGCTCGAGCAGGGTCACGCGGTGTCCGGCGGCGCCGAGGCGGATCGCGGCGGCCATGCCGCCGACCCCGCCGCCCACGACGACGACGTCAGCCACGACCCACCCCCGTTCCGTTGCCTTCGGACCGGGTGCCGTGGTGGCCGGCGGCGCAGGGGCGGATGCCTGCCGCCACGTCGCCGGCGACGTCAGCCACGACGCACCCCCGCGAGCCGGGCGGGGAGCGGGAGGGCCGCCGGCCGCAGGCGGAGCTCGGCCCGCCAGGCCGCCACGACGAGGGGCAGCATGCACAGGCCGCCGACGAGGCCGACGAGCGGGTCGTCGAAGAAGACGAGGAACCCGAGCGTCTGCATCACCGCCCACCATGTGTAGAGGCCGAGCAGCGGGCGGCTCCTGCCGGCGCTCGGGAGGAGCTGGTCGAGGAGGGCGAGCACGGCGGCTGACGACAGGAGCCAACCGACGTAGTTCGAGAGGGGGACCCCTCGCCACGGGCCGCCGTCGGCCCACAGCCAGTACCCCTCCTCGACCATCTGCGGGTCGAGCATCACGTCCCACGCGGTGAGGGCCAGCGCCCCCACCGCGATTCGCCGCCAGCCTGGTGCGGCGAGGCGGGCCGCCACCTCGCGTGCAGGCACGGCCATGGCCAGCCAGGCGAGCGCCACCGCCAGCGGGACACCGGCGACCGTGGGCTGGAGCTCGCCGGTGTACCGGTACTCCCCGAAGGGCACCCCGGTGGCGGTCCCGACCCGCTCGAGCGCCGTGGTGGCCACGACCACCACGACGGCGGCCACGCCCGCCCGCCGCCAGCCCCAGACCGCCGCCGCAAGGGATGTGGTGGTGGCTGCGAACGCTACGACGACCACCGTCGTGAGCACCTCACGCTCCTCGGTGAGAGGCACGGCGATCTGGGCGAGCGCCATGATCGTCCCGCAGGCGGCGCCGAGGCGGAGCGCCATCCGTCTCGGCTCGGCCGCCGTCCTCACGCCTCGACGGTACCGGCGGCCACCCGCCGGCCGGTGGCTGGCCTCGGGCACGATTGACGCCCTGTCACCTGCCGTCCATCAGCCGTCCACCTCGGCGTAACCTTCACAGCCACGAGGGGGCGCTGGCGGAGCGGCCACCCCGGACGGGACGGGGACGACGGTGGCGACCACGAGGCGACACGACGACGCCCTGGACGGCGAGCAGCAGGACCAGGACGAGACCGATCGCGAGCTCGACGAGATCCTGAGCGAGCTGCGGGTCGTGCTCCCCGGCGTCACCGTGCTGTTCGCCTTCCTGCTCACGGTGCCCTTCACCGGGAAGTTCCCCGACATCGACACGCTCGACCGTGCCGCCTACTTCCTCGCCTTCATCTCTGCTGCGGTGTCGATGGTGTTCCTCGTCGGCGAGAGCGCCTACCACCGGTTGGTGGGCAAGCCCTACGACAAGGCCCGGCTCACCCGCGCCGCCGGCCGCCAGGCCGTCGTCGGGATCGCCGCCCTCGCCGTGGCCCTGACCGCCGTGGTGTTCCTCGTGACCGACGTCGTCTATGGGAACCGGCTGGCAGCTGCGGTGGCGGCGTCGGTGCTGGCGCTGGCCTGTGGCGTGTGGTTCGCCTTCCCCCTCAGCCGGAGGAGCGACGACGGGGCCTGAGCCTCAGGCGGCGGTGCCGTCCCGCAGGAACCGTCGGAGGATCTTGCCGGAGGCGGACTTGGGGATCTCGTCGATGAACTGCACGGTGCGCACCTGCTTGTAGCTCGCCACCCGCTCCTTCACGAACGCCTGCAGCTCCTCCGCCGTCACCTCGGCACCTGGCGCCTTCACCACGAACGCCTTCGGCAGCTCGCCCGCCTCCTCGTCGGGCACCCCGATGACGGCGACGTCGGCCACCGCCGGGTGGGTGACGAGCAGCGCCTCCAGCTCGGCGGGCGGCACCTGGAAGCCCTTGAACTTGATGAGCTCCTTGACCCTGTCGACGATGTAGAGGTGCCCGTCGGCGTCGAAGCGCCCGACGTCACCGGTGTGCAGCCACCCGTCGCCGTCGATGGTGTCGTCCGTCGCCTGCGGGTTGTTCAGGTACCCGCTCATCACCTGCGCCCCACGGATGAGGAGCTCGCCCTCGCCGCCCTCGGCGACGTCGGCCCCCTCGGGGTCGACGATGCGGCACTCGGTGCTCGGGACGGTGATGCCCACCGACGCCGGCTTGATGTCGTGTGGCTGGGACACGTGGGTGACCGGTGACAGCTCGGTCATCCCGTAGCCCTGGAAGACGGGGCAGCCGACCCGGCGGGACGCCTCCTGCGCCAGGTCGCCGCCGAGGGGCGCCGCCCCGGACATGATCGACCGAAGGCTCGAGAGGTCGTGCTGCTCGACGAGGGGGTGCTTGGCCAGGCCGAGCACCATCGGCGGCACTGCGAAGAAGCGGCTGATCTTGCGGTCCTCGATCAGCTGCAGTGCCTGGGGGAAGTCGAAGCGGGCCATGGTGACCACCGTGCAGCCCTGGGCGAGGAGGCCGTTCATCAGGACCTGCATGCCGTAGATGTGGAAGAAGGGGAGGGCGGCGAGGCCGGTCTCGCCGTCGTCGAACGACATCACGGCCTCGATCTGCACGAGGTTCGCCACCAGGTTGCGGTGGGTCAGCATCACGCCCTTGGGGAGCCCGGTGGTGCCCGAGGAGTACGGCAGCACGACGACGTGCGTGGCGGTGTCGACCTCGACCTGCTCGATGCGCTCGCCGTAGAGGTCCGACAGCGGCGTTGCCCCCTCACCGTCTCCGATCACCACGAGCTCGATGACCGAGGTGTCCTCCATCGCCGCCCTGGCCACCTCGAGCACTGCGCTGACGGTGACGAGGATGGTGGCGCCCGAGTCCTGCAGCTGGTGGCGGATCTCGTCGGCGGTGTAGGTCGGGTTGAGGGTCGTGATGGTGGTGCCCGACACGGCGCTGCCGTGGAAGACGACGGCGTACTCGGGGATGTTCGGGGCGAGGAGGGCGATCGTGCTGCCCACGCCCAACCCGCGGGCCTGAAGCCCGCCGGCGAAGCGGTGGATGCGCTCGTCGAGCTCGCCGTAGGTCGTGGTCGCACCGGTGGCGCCGTCGACCAGCGCCGGCCGCTCGGGGTTGGCGGCGGCGTGGCGCAGCACGTGGGCGGTGATGGCGGTGGCCGGGATCTCGACGTCGGGAAGGGGGCTCGTGTAGATCATGCGGAAGGACCTCCGGCAGGGGCGGGCCGAGTGCGCCGCCTGGGACAGGCGTCATCTTGCCCGACGGGAGCCGGGTCGTCCCCAGCCAGCGCCGCTCAGCCGCCCCCTCGACGCCCCACTGCGGCTGCCACCCGCGCCAGGGGTGCGGGTGCCACCACCTCGGCCACCATCGCCGCCTTCTGCCAGGTCGGCACCTTGGCCCGACCGGCGAAGACGTCATGGCCCTGGGCCTCGATGCGGTCCAGGATCCGGCTGTAGAGGGTGCGGGCGGCCACGATGCAGCGGGCGGACCGGGGCGGGAGCATGGCCACGCCCAGGTCGGCCGACGCGTACAGCGCTCGGCAGCGCTCGATCTCGAAGGCCAGGAGCGCAACGAGCTCAGGCGTGCAGCGCCGTTGCTCGAGCGCGGGCCCGGCGCCGAAGCGCCTGACGTCCTCGAGGGGCAGGTAGATCCGCCCCCGGTCGAGGTCCTCCTTGACGTCGCGGAGGAAGTTGGTGAGCTGGAAGGCGTCACCGAGGTCGCGGGCGTGGACTTCGGCCTGCGGGGAGAGCGGCTCGAGGATCGGCAGCATCATCTCGCCGATGACCGCAGCCGAACCGTCCATGTAGACCCGCAGGTCCTCCCAGGTCTCGTACGACGGGATCGTGAGGTCCATGGTCATCGACCGCAGGAACCGCCGGAAGCACTCCGGGTCGATGTCGAAGGCGCGCACCGTGTGGACGACGGCCTTGAGCACGGTGTCGGTGGAGTCGCCGGCGGCGAGGTCGACGAAGAAGCGGTCTCCGAAGTCGGCCAGCGCCGCCGCCCGGACCTCGGTCGGGGCCGGCCCGAGGTCATCGACGATGTCGTCGGCGTGACGGCAGAAGCCGTACAGCGCGTGCACGTGGTGGCGCTTGATGCGAGGGAGCGCGTAGGTCGACCAGTAGTACGTGGTCCCGTACGCCTTGTTCAGCCGTCGGCAGCGCTCGTAGCTCTCGTCCAACGTGGGCGGGGCCGCTGCGCCTTCCGTCATACCCAGCAGCCTGCCATCGGCACCATCGTTCCGCCGTCGAGCCGCTTGTGAGGGCGAGCCGCCCGAGCGCTCACCTGCGGGCGAGCCACCCGAGCGCTCACCTGCGGGCGAGCCACCCGAGCGCTCACCTGCGGGCGAGCCACCCGAGCGCTCACCTGCGGGCGAGCCGCCCGAGCGCTCACCTGGCGAGCCGCCCGAGCGCTCACCTGCGGGCGAGCCGCCCGAGCGCTCACCTGCGGGCGAGCCGCCCAACGCGCTCGGCGGCGAGGCGTCCGGAGACGAGCACCATCGGCACACCGACACCGGGGATCGTGCTCGACCCGACGAACACCAGCCCGGGAGCGCGCTTGTCGACGTTGCTCGGGCGGAACGGCCCCGTCTGCAGGAACCGGTGCGAGAGGGCGAAGGGCGTGCCCCGCTCCATCCCCATCCGCTCCCAGTCGAGAGGATCGACGAAAGACTCGACCTCCACGTCGACCGGGTACCCGAGCTCGGCCACCCGGGCCCGGAGCGACGCCTGCACCCGGTCCCGCTCCGCTGTCCAGTCGATGCGGCCGTCGAGGTTGGGTGTGGGCTCGAGCACGTAGAGCGTGTTGCCGCCGGGGGGGGCGAGCGACGGGTCGTCCAGGGAGTGGCACGTGATGAGGATGGACGGGTCGGGCATGCGCACGCCGTCCTCGAGCAGGGCCCGGAACGAGTCGTTCCAGGATGACCCGAAGTGGATGTTGTGGTGTGCGGCGTCGGCCGGCAGCTCGCCCCTCACCCCGGCGTGCCACACGACGCACGACGGCGAGTAGGTCCCCTTGCGGGCCACACGAGGCGCGTCCATGCCGCCGAGGAGGGACTTGTAGGCGACGGGCAGGTCAGGGTTGGCGACCACGGCGTCGGCTCGGACCACCTCACCGGTCGTCAGGCGGACGCCTGTGACACGCCCGGTTGACCCGTTCTCCCGCAGGATCGTCTCGACGGTGGCGCCGTAGCGGAAGTCGACACCGGCCTTGGTGGCGGCGGCCGCCATGCCCCTCGGCATGGCGTGCATGCCGCCCTCGGGGAAGTAGACGCCCTCGACCGAGTCCATGTACGTGATGACGCAGTAGAGGGCGAGCGCCTGGTACGGCGCCAAGCCGGCGTACATCGACTGGAAGCTGAAGATCCGCTGCAGGCGCTCGTCGGCGAAGTACGAGGCCACGACCTTGTCGAGCTTGCGGAAACCGCCCATGCGCACGAGCTTGAGCGCCGGGGCGAGGGGCCACATGAGGTCGAGGGGCGAGTCGAAGTTGGCATCGATGAAGTTCGGCAGCTCGAGCTCGTAGAGCTCTCGGAGCCAGTCAGAGAAGCGCCCGAAGGCAGCGGCGTCGGCCGGACCTGAGAACCCCCGGATCTCCTCGGTCATGCGCTCCCGGCCGTGCCAGACCCGCAGCGTCGAACCGTCCTCGTAGACGGCCCGGTACATCGGATCGACCGGCTTGAGCGTGACGAAGTCGGCCATGTCGACGCCGAGGGCGGTGAAGCACGACTCGAGCAGCGCCGGCATCGTCATCACGGTGGCGCCGGTGTCGAAGCGGTACCCGCCCTCCTCCAGGAGGCCGGTCCTGCCCCCCGGGACGAGCTCCCGCTCGAGCACGACCACCTCGTGGCCGGCGCCCCGGAGGTGGCAGGCCGCGGACAGCCCACCGAGGCCGGCACCGATGACAACGACCTCCACGGGCTCCGCTACCGGTCGCGGGTGGCGATGTAGGTGGCCAGCTCACACAGCGCGACCTGGGCCTCCGGCGCGAGTGGCGCCCTCCCGGCGGCACCGATCGCCTCGTCTGTCAGCGCTGCGATCCTGGCTTCCGCCTCGGCCAGCGCACCGGTCTCGACGAGCACCTGCTGGAGGGCGGCGACGTCGGCCTCGCTCAGGGTCGGGTCCCCCACCCGGTCGAGGAGCGTGGCTGCGCTGCCCGTCGCCCGCTCGAGGGCGACGGCCAGGATCGGCGTCGGCTTTCCCTCCCTGAGGTCATCCCCGACCGGCTTGCCCGTCGCCTCGGCGTCGCCGAAGGCACCGAGCACGTCGTCCCGCAGCTGGAACGCCTCACCGAGCGGGTCGCCGTAGGCGCTGAGCGGCCCCTCCAGCTCGTCGAGGCGGCCGGCCAGGGCGGCACCGACGTGCAGCGGGCGCTCGACGGTGTAGCGACCGGACTTGTACGACGCGATGCGGCGGGCGGTGGCCAGGTCGACCCGGCCACGGGCGGTGCCGAGCACGTCGAGGTACTGCCCGATGTTGAGCTCGACCCGCAGCTCGTCGTAGATGTCGCGGGCCTGACGGGGGGCGTCGGCCAAGAGCAGGTCGGCGTAGACGAAGGCGAGGTCGCCGACGAGGATGGCGACCCCTTCGCCGAACCGGCGGGCCTCGCCACGCCACCGCTCGTGCTCGTGGCGGGCCTCGAACACGCGGTGCGCCGTCTCTGCGCCACGCCTGCGGTCGGAGCCGTCCATGACATCGTCGTGGACGAGGGCGAAGGCGTGCAGGAGCTCGAACCCCGCTCCGGCGTCGACGGCGATCTGGTCGCCGGGGTCACCGCCGGCGCCCACGAAGGCCCAGTGGCAGAACGCCGGCCGAAGCCGCTTGCCGCCGACGAGGACGAGGTCGGCCAGGCAGGCAATCGGCGCCTCGAGATCTGGGTCGACGGCCGACCAGCGCGCCCGCTCGGCCTCGAGCAGGGTGCGCAGTCGGACCTCGACCCGCTCCGCGATCTCACCCAGGCTGGCAGGAGCGGAGGGCAGGTCACGTGGGGCCGCAGGAGCGCTGTTCCATCGGAGGTCGGTGATGGGTCGAGGATAGGTGCGATGCCCCCGCTACCGGCGATCGCAGGCCCGGCCGCCCGGGCCCGGATCAGGGGCCGTCGCCCTCGGGTGCACCACCGATCCCGTCGGTGCCGCCCGCCGGTGCCTGGGGGTGCAGCTCGGTCACGATGCGCTCGACCTCGAAGCGGGTGGCAGCGATGCGGTCTCGGCACTCGCCGATCAGCTCGGCCGCCCGTGCCACCTGGGCGGTCAGGTGGTCGACGTCGAGCTCGTTGCCCTCGAGACCCTCGAGGATGGTCTCGAGCTCGGCGACAGCGGCGGCGTAGGTCAAAGCCTCGGCGGGCGTGGGCGCAGGGGCATCGCTCATGCTGTCTGCTCCTGGCCCGCGGCTGGGCCGCTCGGGCCACGCTCGCTCATGCCGTCCGCCCCTTGCCTGCGGCCGGGCCGCTCCGGTCGCTCATCGGCTGCTCCTCGGGTGGGTGTGGCGCGTGGGGTGCGGTGGCGTCGACCGTGCTCGTCACGGTGCCGTCTCCGATGGTCGTGCGCAGGGCGGTGCCGGGGAGGACGTCGGCGATCGAGCGCACCAGTGCGCCGTCTGCGGTGCGGGTGATCGACCAGCCCCGAGCGAGGGCGCGGGCGGGGTCGACCGCCCCGGCTCGAGCGGCGAGCACCTCGAGCGTGCCTGCCCGGGTCGTGGTGACGGCACTGCCTGCACGGGCGAGCCGGCGGGCGGCGGCGCCGAGCTCGACACCTCGCCGTTCCAGGTGGCGGTCGAGGCGCCCGGGGTCGAGGCCCCGCACCGCCCTGCGCAGGCGGTCCGCTGCCAGCTCGAGGGCGCCCGCCGACGCCCGCTCGAGGCGGCGCGCCCGTTCCTGCACGTGGCCCCCCGCAGCCGCGAGGCCGAGCGACGCCGTGCCCGTGACCCGCCCCGCCCGCTGGTCCAGCCGGTGCTGTGCGTGGGCTGTTGCGCCACCGGCGAGGGACGCGAGCGCGGTCGTCCGGACCTCGAGCGCCCGATCGGCGTCGCGCCCGCCGGCGACGGCGCGCGCCGTGATGGCACCCCACGCCGCCTCGCTTGCGGCAGCGGCGGCGCGGACCTGCTCGACCACGGCGGCGGCGCAGGCGGTCGGCGTCTTGTGGGCACGGTGGGCGACGAGGTCGGCGACGCTCGAGTCGATCTCGTGGCCGATCCCGGTGAGGACGGGCACCGGGGCGCCGGCGATCGACCGGGCGATGCGCTCGGAGTCGAAGGCCGCCAGGTCGGTCCGGGAACCTCCGCCTCGCACCAGGAGCACGACGTCGGGTCCCGACGCCACCGCCCGGGTGAGGCCGGCCAGGAGCGAGGCCTCGGCCCCGTGGCCCTGCACCCGTGCGTCGACGAGCCCGACGTGGAAGCCGAGCCCGCTCGACTCAAGCTCGTGGAGCACGTCGTGGCAGGCAGCCGACCCGTCGCTCGTGACGAGGGCGAGGCGCAACGGGGCGAGGGGGAGCCGGAGGGCGGCGTTGCGCCCCACGAGGTCGTCGGCAGCGAGGGCGGCGAGCACCCGGTCGCGGGCGGCGGCCAGGCGGCCGAGGGTGTGCACCGGGTCGACCTCGGAGACCAGGAGCTGGATGCGGCCAAAGGCGTACTGCAGGCGGCCGCGCACCCGGACCTCGATGCCGTCGGTGAGGCGGAAGCCGGGGTGGGCGGCGAGCGCACGCTCGATCCGGAGCCGGCTCTGGCGGAGCAGCACGGCCCCGAGCGTGGCGGTGTCCCTGCCGCGTGCCTTCTCGCACAGCGACAGGTAGACGTGACCGCCGGCGTTGGGCGGGCGCAGGCCCTCGACCTCACCCCGCACCCACACCTCGGCGGGGAAGGCGGCGGCCACGGCGCGGTGCACCCGGTTCGTCACCTGGCCGACCGTGAACGTCTCCTCCTGCTCGAAGAGCGCCCCCTGGTCGACCACGGCTCCATGATGGCCCCGCCCTGCGACACGGCCCCCCTGGCCCGGGAACCGCCTCGTCCCGGGCCCCCTCGTTCGGTTAGGAAAGGGCGTGGCCTCCCCCCCGAGCGAGCGAGTGCGTGTCCGCCGGGCGCCCAGGCGCGGCGCCTACGACCGAGCCACCATCGACGCCGTCCTCGACGAGGGCCTCGTGTGCCACATGGGGTTCGTGGTCGACGGCGAGCCGCGGGTGCTCCCCACCGGCTATGCGAGGCAGGGCGACCGGCTCCTCCTCCACGGCAGCCGCACCAGCGTCGCCATGCGGGTCCTCGCCGCCGGTGGCCAGGCCTGCGTCACCGTCACCCTGCTCGACGGCCTCGTGCTCGCCCGCTCCGCCTTCCACCACTCGATGAACTACCGCTCGGTCGTCGTGCTCGGGACCGCGGTCGAGATCGTCGAGGAGGCGGACAAGCTCGAGGCGCTCCGGGTGCTCACCGACCACCTCGTCCCCGGTCGCTCGATTGACGCCCGTGGCCCCTCCGCCGCCGAGCTGGCGCTGACGACGGTGGTGGCGCTGCCGCTCGAGGAGGCCTCGGCGAAGGTGCGGACGGGAGGACCCGTCGACGATCCCGAGGACCTCGTCCTGCCGGTGTGGGCTGGGGTCGTTCCCCTCGGCGTCGGCCATCGAGCACCGATCCCCGACGCCCAGGTGCCCCCGGGCACGCCCGCTCCCGCCTACGTCACCGGGTACCGCCGCCCCTGACCCGAGCGCTCCGACCTTTCCAGCCCCGTCGAGGCGAGGACCGGGCGACCGAGCAGCCGATGACGGACCTGGTCGACGAGCAGCTGCCGAGGTGGACGTGGTCGTGAGCCCTCGACGCAACAGCCCCGGCGGCCCTGGCACCGGCGGTCGGGCCGGCCCGTCGCACCAGCTCGACCGTGGCGCGATGGCCCGGGATCTCGTGCCGCGTCGGCCGCTCGGCCGTGGGAGCCGGTGTCGGCCGGCTCCCCCACGACCCCGGCGCCGGGACGCAACCTCTGCGAGACTCAGCAGGTGGCGACGCGCATCGGTGACGGGGTGCTCCAGATCGACACGCTGCTCGGCGGCTGGGAGCGGGTCACCGCCGGCTACCTGGTCGAGGGCCCCTCGCCGGTGCTCGTGGAGACCGGTAGCCAGAGCTCGGTGCCGGCCTTGCTCGCCGCCCTCGACGGCCTCGGCGTGGCGCCGGGCGATCTCGCAGGCGTGGTCGTCACCCACATCCACCTCGACCACGCCGGGGGGGTGGGCGATGTGGCCCGGGCCTTCCCGAAGGCGACCGTGTACGTGCACGAGAAGGGAGCGCGCCACCTCGTCGACCCGTCCAGGCTCGTGGCCTCGGCCGAACAGGTCTACGGCGCCCTGCTCGACTCGCTCTACGGTCGGCTCGACCCCACGCCGGCCGAGCGCATCGAGGTCCTGGTCGACGGCGACGAGGTCGTGGTGGGACCCGGCCGCACCCTCACCACCGTCGACTCGCCCGGCCACGCCAAGCACCACCTCGCGCTGCACGACTCGACCTCTGGCCTGCTCTTCGCCGGTGACGCGGTGGGCGTCCGCCTGCCCGACTCCGGCGTGCTCCGCCCGTCCACGCCCCCGCCCGACTTCGACCTCGACGCCGCCCTCGTGTCGCTGACCCGCTTCGCCGACCGCAGCCCGGCCGGCATCGCCCTCGCCCACTACGGCCTCGTCCCCGACCCCGCCACCGTCCTCGAGGAGGCGGCGGACACGCTGCGCCGCTGGGCCGACGTGGCCGAGCGGGCGTGGCAGCGCGGCGGCGACATCGCAGCCGCCCTCGACGACGCCTTCGCCGACGAGCTGGAGGGGACCGACGAGGCGATGCGGGACAAGCTCGACACCCTCAACGGCGTGCACAGCAACGCCGCCGGCCTGCACCGCTGGCTCGACCAGCGGGCGGCCGCCGGTGGGCCCGACCACGACCATCCGGGCTGATGCCGGGCCTCGCCGCCCTCGACCGGCCACGCCTGGTCGTCCGGCTGGTGGACGGGTCGGTGCACGAGCGGCCACTGCCCGGCCCGGGCAGCCACGAGGTCGGCCCGCTGGTGGTGGACCTCGTCGAACGTACCGACGGCTGGGAGTGGCAGGTCGCGGTGCCAGGAGCTGGACCCGTGGCGGTGACGTCGGTGGCGGTGGCGTGGGACGCAGGTCCGGCTGGCGAAGACCCACGCCTCTTCTCGAACGGCTACCAGTCGTGGACGTCGTCGCGGGTCCGCCGGCTGGGTGTCGAGGTCGACCCCTCCGCCGCCGGGCCCGTCCCGGCGCTCGTGCGGGAGACCCACCACGCCGACCCAGCGGTCACCCCCGCTGGTGAGCTGCGCTCCGAGCTGGTGACGGTGGTGGCGACCGACCGGCCCGGTGACCCGCTCCTCCTCGTCGGCTTCCTCGCAGGCGCAGACCACGACGGGACGATCCGGGCGCAGCTCCACGAGGGGCAGGTGGCCCTCTCGGCCGAGGCATTCCTCGGCGGCGCCGTGCTGGCGCCAGGCGAGGCGCGCCCTCTCCACCCGGTGGTGCTGGCGCTCGGCGACCAGGCCCCGGAGCTGCTGGCGGAGTGGGCGGCGGCGGCCGGTGCCCACGGCCGTGCCAGGACCGCTGCGCCCTACCAGGTGGGTTGGTGCTCCTGGTACCAGTGGTTCCACGCCATCACCGAGCGCGCCCTCCGGGAGACCCTTGCGCTGGCGTCGGCGTGGCCCTTCGACGTGTTCCAGCTCGACGACGGCTACCAGCACGCCATCGGCGACTGGGAGCGGACCGACGAAAGCTTCCCGTCGGGCATCGCCGCGGTTGCCGACGCCATCGCCGCCGCCGGCCGCACGCCAGGGCTGTGGCTGGCCCCCTTCCTGGCCGCGCCCGGCTCCGACGTGGCCACCGCCCACCCCGACTGGGTGGTGCGCCACGCATCCGGGCGGCCCCTCGTCGGCATGGTGAACGAGCAGTGGGGCGGCCACGTCCACGTGCTCGACACGACGAAGCCCGAGGTGTTGGCCCACCTCGAGGCGACGGCGTCGGCGCTCGTCGACGCCGGCTACCCCTACCTGAAGCTCGACTTCACCTACGCCCCGTCGGTCACCGGCCGCTACGCCGACCCCTCCCGGACGCCCGCCCAGCGGGTGCGGGCGGGGATGGAGGCGGTGCGCCGCGGCGCCGGCGACAGCACCTTCCTCCTCGGATGCGGCCTGCCGCTCGGGGCCGGGATCGGGGTGGTCGACGGGATGCGCATCGGCGCCGACGTGGCTCCCCACTGGGACCTGCGACCCGGCCAGTACGCGCCTGGTGGTTACGCCGAGAACGAGCCGGCGACCGTGAACGCCTTCCGCAACACCCTCACCCGCTCGTGGATGCACCGGCGGCTGTGGCTCAACGATCCGGACTGCATCATGCTGCGCACCTCGGGGACCGGTCTCACCCCCGACGAGGTCCGCACCTGGGGCCTCACCGTCGCCACCTCCGGTGGCATGGTCCTGGTGTCGGACGACCTGGCGTTCCTGGACGGGCGGTCCCGACGGCTCCTCGACGACGTCCTCCTGCTCGGGCGCTCGGTCGACGAGGCCGCCGTCGACGGACCGACCGCCCGGTGCCGCGACGTGCTCGAGTCGCCCACCCCCAAGGTCCTGGCCGGCGAGGGCTGGGCCCTCGAGGTCGAGATCGACCCGGTGTCGGCCTCGTTCCACTGACCGCCGCCGGCGCCACGACCGCCCGTTCTCTCGGTGAGGCCCCGGTCGTCCGAGACCGGCCACCGACGGAACACGTGGGCCCGTCTCGTCGGTGGTCCACCCGGTCGATCGAGACCGGCCACCGACGGAACACGTGGGCCCGTCTCGTCGGTGGTCCACCCGGGAGATCGAGACCGCCACCGACGGAGCACGTGGGCCCGCAGGCTCAGGAGGCTGGGACGCCCCCCGTCAGCGGTGCGTCCCTGACCAGCGTCCGGTAGAGGTCGGCGTAGAGCCCACCGGCGGCGACCAGCTCGGGGTGGGTCCCACGCTCGACGATGCGTCCGTCGTCGAGCACCACGATCTCGTCGGCGTCCTGGACGGTCGAGAGGCGGTGGGCGATGACGAGCGAGGTGCGCCCGGCCAGGGCGGTGGCCAGCGCCTGCTGCACGAGGTGCTCGTTCTCGGCGTCGAGGTGGCTCGTGGCCTCGTCGAGGATCACCACAGCCGGGTCCTTCAGCAGCACCCGGGCGATCGCCAGGCGCTGCTTCTCACCGCCGGACAGCCGGTAGCCGCGCTCACCGACCATGGTGTCGTAGCGGTCGGGCAGCGACTCGATCACGTGGTGGACCTGGGCCGCCCGACAGGCTGCCTCGAGCTCCTCGTCGGTGGCGTCGGGCCGGGCGTAGCGGAGGTTGTTGCCGACCGTGTCGTGGAACAGGTGGGGGTCCTGGCTGACCACGCCCACCGCGGCCCGGAGCGACGCCTGGGTGAGCGTCCGCACGTCGTGGCCGTCGATGCGCACGGCGCCGCCGGTCACGTCGTAGAGGCGGGGCACCAGCGCAGCGAGGGTGGACTTGCCGGCGCCAGACGGGCCGACGAGGGCGACCATCGACCCCGGCCTGGCGCCGAGCGACACGTCGTGGAGGACGTCGACGCCCACCCTTGCGTCGAGGGGCAGCGCAGCGGCACCCTCGCCCTCGAGGGAGGCGACCGAGACCTCGGCCGCCGACGGGTAGCGGAAGCTGACGGCGTCGAGCTCGACCAAGCCGACGGGGTCGGTCAGCACCCGGGCGTCGGCGGCGTCGTCGATCATGCGTTCCGTGTCGAGCAGCTCGAACACGCGCTCGAAGGACACGAGCGCGAGCAGCACGTCCACGCGGGCGTTGGTGAGACTCGTCAGCGGGCCGTAGATCCTCGTGACGAACAGGGCGAGCGCCGTGAGGTCGCCGAGGCTCAGCTCACCTGAGATGACCATCTGGGCCCCGAGCCAGTACACGAGGGCCGTACCGATGGCCGCCACCAGGCCGAGTGCGGCGAAGAAGATGCGGCCGTAGAGCGCGCTCCTAATCCCGATGTCGCGCACCTCGCCTGCCGAGCGGGAGAACGAGGCCACCTCGTCGTCGTGGCGGCCGAAGAGCTTGACGAGCATCGCTCCCGACACGTTCAGACGCTCCGCCATCGTGGCGTTCATCGAGGCGTTGACGTCCATGCCCTGTCGGGTCAGGTCCTGCAGCTTCGCGCCGACCCTCTTGGCCGGGATGATGAAGGCGGGCAGGATCACGAGCGAGAGCAACGTGAGGCGCCACTCGAGCGCCGCCATGACCACCAGCGTCGACACGAGGGTGAAGACGTTGAACACGACCTGACCGAGGGTCCCGGTGAGGGCTCGCTGAGCGCCGATCACGTCGTTGTTCATCCGGCTGATGAGCGACCCGGTCTGGGTGCGGGTGAAGAACGCCACCGGCATCCGCTGGACGTGGTCGTAGAGCGAGGCCCGCAGGTCGAAGATCAGGCCCTCGCCGATGGCGGAGGAGTACCAGCGCTGCACCAGGTCGAGGCCGGTGCTGGCCAGGGCGACGAGGACGGTTGCGACGCCGAGCACGGCGACGAGCCCGCCGTCGCGCTGGGGGATGGCGCGGTCGATGATCTCCCGGAACAGCAGGGGCGGCGCCAGCGCCACGAGGGCGCCTCCCGTGATGGTGACGAGGAAGATCACGAGCCGGCGCCGGTAGGGGGAGGCGAACGCCCAGACCCGCCGCAGCAGTGCCCGGTCCACCCCGCCCGGTAGGGCGCCTTCCTTGCCTGCCCGCCGGTAGGCGGTGGTCGGTGGGCCCCACTGGTGCACGGCCCCAGCGTACGTGAAAACCGGTGATTACCGACTTACAGCTGGCGGAGGGAGTGGGATTCGAACCCACGGTGAGCCGAAACCCACAACAATTTTCGAGACTGTCCCATTCGTCCGCTCTGGCATCCCTCCTGGGGGTGCCGAGGCTAGCGGAGGCGCTTGGCCGCGAAGAAGGTCGAGAGCGCCTCGCTGCACGCCGCCGCCTGCAGGCCTGCGGTGACGGCCAGCTCGTGGTTCAGGCGGGGGTCGGCGCACAGGTTGTAGAGCGAGCCGCAGGCGCCGGCCTTGGGGTCGGCGGCCCCGAAGACGATGCGTGCGACACGAGCTGCCACCAGGGCCCCGGCGCACATGGGGCACGGCTCGAGGGTGGCCACCACGGTCGTGCCGGCGAGGCGCCAGGAGCCGAGGGCGGCGGCGGCGTCGCGGATGGCCAGGACCTCGGCGTGGGCGGTGGGGTCGCCGAGGAGCTCCCGCTCGTTGCGACGTCGGGCCACCAGCTGTCCGTCGGGGCCGAGCACCACCGCTCCGACGGGCACGTCACCTGCAGCGGCGGCGGCGGCGGCCTCCTCGAGGGCGACGGCCATGGCCTCGTCGTCGGTCACGGCCCCCGACGCTACGTCTCCGCCGCCGCCCCGTCCGGCTCCACGGACAGGTCGTCTGTGACATCGGGCGCCGGCCGTGCATGAAGTGAGGTGGTACGTCGTGGCGGGCGGATTGTCCTCCCGGTGATCCTCGGCGTCGTGGAGCAGGGGCCCGGCGGTCGCTCGAGGTGAAAGGGCGGCGAGACCACGGTCGGAGCCCCCGTACCGTCAGGATCTCCGCCGGCACCTTCCACCCCGATGAGAACGGCCGCTCGGCCATCGAGTCATCGCTGCGGTCGACCCCGCCGTCTACCCGCGGCTCAGCGTGACCGCCGAGCCTGGGGACGGCCAGCCCCGACCGACGGGTCCCGAGGTCCTCAGCGCCGACATCGAGGTGCTCGGAGGCTGAACCAGCAGCGGCGCCCGTCAAAGGCGCTTGCGACGGCGAGGTGGGGGCGCCGGGCCGGGGAGCGCTCCCGGCGGTTCGGTCCGGGTGCGTGTGGCGGAGGGAGTGGGATTCGAACCCACGGTGAGTTGCCCCACACACGCTTTCCAAGCGTGCCGATTCGGCCGCTCTCGCATCCCTCCGCGGCCGATGGGAGGCTACCCTGGGGTCAGCCCGTCGTTGGACGTGGCGGCCGGGCCCTGTGCAACGGCTCCCCGTGAACCGAGTCAGGGCCGGAAGGCAGCAGCTCTCAGCGGGTCGAGCGGTGTGCCGCAGGTCGTCTGGCCGTCACGTCGAGCGACGGGCGACGGGCGTCGTCACGGCCCGGCCGCGTCTGTCGGCGAGGACACCCCGGCGGCGCCGTCCGAGGGCATCGGTAGGGTTCCGGGCGTGGCGTTCCAGGCCCTCTACCGTCGTTACCGGCCGCAGCGCTTCGGCGAGGTCAAGGGCCAGGAGCACGTCGTCACGGCCCTCCGCAACGCCGTGCGCGACGAGGCGGTCGCTCACGCCTACCTCTTCAGCGGCCCCCGGGGGACAGGCAAGACGTCGACGGCCCGGATCCTGGCCAAGGCGCTCAACTGCGAGGCCGTCGACCAGGGTGAGCCGTGCGGGGTGTGCGAGCCGTGTCGGTCGGTGGAGGAGGGGACCTCGCTGGCGGTGACCGAGCTGGACGCGGCCTCCAACAACGGCGTGGAGGCGGTGCGCGACCTGATCCAGCGGGCCGCTCTCGGCACCACCGGCCGCACCAAGGTCTACATCGTGGACGAGGTCCACATGCTCTCCAACGCCGCCTCCAACGCCTTGTTGAAGACGCTCGAGGAACCGCCGGGCCACGTGGTCTTCGTCCTCGCCACCACCGATCCGCACAAGGTCCTGCCCACCATCAGGAGCCGGACGCAGCACTATGACTTCCGACTGCTCGGTGCGTCCCTGCTCGGTGAGCACCTGCGCCAGGTGGTGGCCGATGCCGGCCTCGACGTCGCCGACGCCGCCATCGACCGAGCCGTCCGCAAGGGTGACGGGTCGGCCCGGGACGCCCTCTCCGCCCTCGACCAGATCGTCGCCGCCGGCGGTGAGGGGGACGACGACGCGTCCGTGGACGAGGTCGTCGAGGGCCTGTGCGAGCGCGACACCGCCCGGGCGCTCGGTGGTGTGGCCATGGCCTGTGCGACCGGCGCCGATCCTCGGTCGGTGGCGGCCGCAGTCTCGGCCCACCTCAGGGACGCGCTGCTGGCGCTCATGGCACCCGACCTGGTCAGCCTGCCCGACGCCGCTCGCGAGCGCGTGGCCGACCAGGCCCGCCGCCTGGGTGCGCCGGCACTCGTCAGGGCGCTGGAGGCCGTGGGCGACGCCGTGCTCGCCCTGCCGAACGCACCCGATCCCCGGGTGACGCTCGAGGTGGCGCTCGTCAAGGTGACCCGACCCGACGCCGACACCTCCCCGGGCGCCATCCTGGAGCGGCTGGAGCGCCTCGAGCGCACGGCCCGTGAGGCCACGACCGCCGTCATCGAGGCGACGTCGCCGCTGTCCGACGAGGTGGCCACGACAACCCGCGGTGGGCCGCCGCCCTGGTCGGCCCCCTCGCCCCGGTCGGCGATCTCCACGCCCGTGGCCCCCGCTCAGGCGGAGGGGCCGAAGGTGCCGCCGGCACCCCGTGGGGTGGCGGCGCGCCAGCCGTCGGCATCGTCGCACACGGTCGGGCCCGCCGACGCGCCGCCGGGGACACCGGTGCCGCCTGCACCAGAGGGGGCGGTGCACCAGCCGTCGGCACCGGGTGGGGCGGCGCACCAGCCGACCGCTTCGTCCGGCACGGCCGGGCCCGCCGGAGCGCCGGCCGGGACACGGGTGCCGCCTGGACGAGAGGGAGCAGTGCCCACGGCGCCGGTTGCGGCCGACACCGCAGGGCCCGCCGATGCGGCACCTGGCGGGAAGGTGCCGCCTGCACCAGAGGGGACGGCGCACCGGCCGTCGGCGAACCCCGCCGAGAGCGCGGCGCACGGCGTCGGCGCGCCAGCCGGTGGGAGCGCAGCCGGGGCCAGGGAGGTGCTCGCAGCGGTGCAGGGACGACATGTCGAGGCGGGGGACCCGCCCGTGGCCGCCGCCCACAAGCCGGCGCTCGGATCCCTGGCGAGGAGCACCCCGAAGCGCCCCTCCGCCCGTCCCGGCCCGGCCGCCGGACACCCGCCGGGGGCAGGGGACGCGGCCCCGCTCGCGGCCGCGCCCGAGGCAGCCGACCCCGCTCCGCTGCCCGCCCTGCCACAGCTCGTGCGGGCGTGGGACGAGCAGGTGCTCGCCCGGCTCAGCTCGGTCTCCAAGGGGCGGTTCAGCACGGGACGCTTCGTCGACGTCTCCGACGGGGCGGCGGTGCTGGCGTTGCCGAACCCGATCATGCGGGACAAGTGCGAGGAGAAGCGGCCCGAGCTCGAGCGGGTCCTCGCCGAGCACTTCGGCCAACGGGTCCCGGTGCGCCTCGTCGTCGACCCGGCCGTGAGCGCCGCGCCCGGCGGCGCCCCCGCGGCGCGCCGCGAGGTGGAGCACGAGGACGACGTCGACCTCGACGACCTCGTGGACGCGCCCGGTGACGCGAGGACCGGCATCGACCGCCTGACCGAGGCGTTCCCCGGAGCCGAGGTGCTCGGCGACGGTTGAGCCCGGCCCGTGCGCCGGCCGCTGTGACGACGGGTCACCGGTACCATCCAGGCGTGCCTGCCGACGACCTATCTGACGACGAGCCGGCGAGCTTGGCGCTGCCCGATGCGGGCGACGGCCCAGAGGCGGGCTTCCAGGTGTCCGACCTGCAAGGCCTCCTCGCGCAGGCGCAACAGGTCCAGGAGCAGGTGCTGGCTGCGCAGGCCGAGACCGCCGAACAGGTCCTCGAGGGCTCAGCCGGGGGCGGTGTCGTGGTGGTGGCCGTCACCGGGGGCATGGAGGTGCGCTCGGTGCGGATCAGCCCCGAGGTCGTCGACCCGTCCGACGTCGAGATGCTCGAGGACCTGGTGCTGGCTGCCGTGCGCGACGCCGTCGCCCAGGTGCAGGACGCACAGCAGGCGTCGCTCGGCGGCCTCGGTCTCGGTGGCGGGGGCCTCGGCGGCCTCCTCGGCGGCTAGGGCCGTTGTACGCAGGACCTGTCCAGGACCTGATCGACGAGCTCGGCCGGCTCCCTGGCATCGGGCCGAAGTCCGCCCAGCGCATCGCCTTCCACCTGCTCAAGCTCCCCGCACAGGACGCCGGCAGGCTGTCGCGGGCGATCGACGAGATGAAGGCCCGCATCGCCTTCTGCACCCGGTGCTTCAACGTCTCCGAGGGCGACGAGTGTGAGATGTGCGCCGACCCGAGGCGCGACACGCACGTGGTGTGCGTGGTGGAGGAGCCGAAGGACATCGTCGCCGTCGAGCGGACAGGCGAGTACCACGGCCGCTACCACGTGCTCCAGGGGGCGATCAGCCCGATCGAGGGCATCGGGCCCGACCAGCTCAAGGTGCGCGAGCTCGTGGCCAGGCTCGAGCCGGAGGGGATCACCGAGGTCATCCTCTGCACGAACCCGAACATCGAGGGTGAGGCGACCGCCATGTACCTGGCGAGGCTGCTGAGGCCCCTTGGGCTCGCCGTGACCCGCATCGCCAGCGGCCTCCCCGTTGGCGGCGACCTCGAGTACGCCGACGAGCTCACGCTCGGCCGGGCCCTCGAAGGGCGTCGGCGCGTGGAATGAGCGACGATGTGCAGGTGCCCTCGTCGGAGGGCGCCGGTGACGATGTGACGGAGGGATGCTGATGGGCGCGGTGGCGTGGGGTGCCTTGCTCGTGGCGATCGTGCTGGCGGCGACAGCGGTGGGCCTCGAGCGGTGGCGCCGCACGCTCGTCCCCACCGCTCCGACGCCCCGCCTCGACCTTGCCGGGCTCGAGCGGGCGCAGCGGGCCGAGGACCTCGCCTTCGACGGCATCGTCGGAGCCCTCCTCCTCCACGACCCCGCCTTCGCCGACAGCGCCGACCGGCTGGCCCGGCGGGACGACGGCGGTCCTGCGGCCTGACCGGCGATCACCGCGGCCGGGCCGGCCGACGAGGTGAGGGGACGCGACAGGGCCCCCGCCGCAGCGAGGGCCCTGTGGTGTGACGCAGTGACCGCCCGGGTCGGTCAGGCGAGCGAGCGGAGGAGGATGGCGTCGCCCTGACCGCCGCCGCCGCACAGGGCGGCTGCGCCGGTGCCGCCGCCACGACGACCGAGCTCGAGCAGCAGGGTCAGGGCCAGACGGGCGCCTGACATGCCGATGGGGTGCCCGAGGGAGATGGCGCCGCCGTTGACGTTGGTGACCTCCTCGGTGATCCCGAGATCGTCCATGGAGGCGATGCCGACGGCTGCGAAGGCCTCGTTGATCTCGAACAGGTCGACGTCGCCGAGCGCGGTGCCGCTGCGCTCGAGCGCCCTGTTGATGGCTCGCGACGGCTGGGTGAGGAGCGACGCGTCGGGGCCGGCGACCTGGCCGTAGCCGACCACCTCACCGAGCGGGGTCACCCCGAGCTCGTCCGCCTTGGCCCTCGACATGACGATGACGGCGGCGCCGCCGTCGCTGATCTGGCTGGCGTTGCCGGCGGTGATGGTGCCGTCGGCGGCGAAGGCACCCCGGAGCCCGCCGAGGCTGTCGGCGGTGGTCCCGGGACGGACGCCCTCGTCGGTCTCGACCACGATCGGGTCGCCCTTGCGCTGCGGCAGCGACACGGGGACGATCTCCTCGGCGAAGCGGCCCTCCTTCATGGCTGCCGACGCCCGTTCGTGCGACGTGGCCGCGAAGGCGTCCTGGCGGTCCCGGGTGATGGTGCCGGCGGCCGCCGTGTACTTCTCGGTGCCGGCGCCCATGGCGCACACGTCGAAGGCGCAGAACAACCCGTCGAACATCATCGCGTCGACCACCTTCTGGTCACCGATGCGGTATCCGGCGCGTGCGCCGGGGAGCAGGTACGGGGCGCTCGTCATCGACTCCATGCCACCTGCGACGACGATGTCGGCGTCGCCACTGGCGACCATCTGGTCGGCCAGGTAGATGGCGTTCAGTCCTGACAGGCACACCTTGTTGATCGTGAGCGCAGGGGTCCCCATGGGGATGCCGCCCTTGACGGCGGCCTGGCGGGCCGGGATCTGCCCGGCACCGGCCTGGAGGACCTGCCCCATGATCACGTAGTCGACCTGGTCGGGGGCCACACCGGCCCGCTCCAGGGCGGCGGCGATGGCGAGGCCCCCGAGGTCGGTGCCCGGCAGCGACGCGAGCGCTCCCGACAGCTTGCCGATGGGCGTGCGAGCCCCGGCGACGATGACCGAACCGGACATGACGACCTCCCCTGGGAAACGAGGTCGCCAGTCTAGGGAAGGCTCGCCTCCCCGCCCCAGCCCACGAGGGCGCACCACGACCACGGGTGGAGCCGCCTCGGCGTGCTCCGGTAGATTCGGCCGCCATGCAGGCCTACCTCGACGCCATCCAGGACGGGGCGAGCGGTGCGGACATCGCCGCCCTCCCCGTGCCCACGTCCTACCGGGCAGCCACCGTCCACAAGGACGAGGTCGGGATGTTCGAGGGGGTGGCGTCGTCCGAGAAGGACCCCCGCAAGAGCCTCCACGTGGAGGAGGTGGCCACGCCCGAGCTGGCGCCCGACGAGGTGTACGTGGCCCTCATGGCGAGCTCGATCAACTTCAACACGGTGTGGACCTCGATCTTCGAGCCGCTCCCGACGTTCGGCTTCTTGTCCCGGCTCGGCAGGGAGAGCACGTACGCAGCCCGCCACGACCTGCCGTACCACGTGATCGGCTCGGACGGCGCCGGCGTGGTCGTCGGGGTGGGCGCCGCCGTCCGCAGCTGGAAGCCGGGCGACCGGGTGGTCATCCACTGCAACTCCGTCGACGACCAGGACCCGACCGCCCACGACGACTCCATGCTGGCGGCCAACCAGCGAATCTGGGGCTTCGAGACGAACTTCGGCGGCCTGGCCGACCTCACGGTGGTCAAGGCCAACCAGCTCATGCCCAAGCCCGCCCACCTGACCTGGGAGGAGTCGGCGGTCAACGCGCTGTGCAGCTCCACCAGCTACCGCATGCTCGTCAGCCGCAACGGCGCCGGCATGAAGCAGGGCGACGTGGTGCTCATCTGGGGCGCGACAGGGGGGATCGGCGGCTACGCCGTGCAGTACGTGCTCAACGGGGGCGGCATCCCCGTCGGCGTGGTCAGCTCCCCCGAGCGGGCGCAGCTGCTGCGGGACATGGGTTGCGAGGCGGTCATCGACCGGGCCGCCAACGGCTACCGGTTCTGGAAGGACGAGCACACCCAGGACGAGGCGGAGTGGCGTCGCCTCGGCAAGGACATCAGGGGCCTCGTCGGCGTCGATCCCGACATCGTGTTCGAGCACCCCGGTCGCTCGACCATGGGCGCATCGGTGTTCGTGGCCAAGCGCGGCGGGCTGATCATGACCTGCGCCGCCACGAGCGGCTACATGATCGAGTACGACAACCGCCACCTCTGGATGAAGCTGAAGACGATCAAGGCCAGCCACTTCGCCAACTACAGCGAGGCGTGGGCCGCCAACCAGCTGCTGTCCCAGGGTCGGATCCAGCCGCTGCTCTCGGAGACGCACCCGCTCGACGACGTCGGCGAGGCGGCCCTGGCGGTCCACCAGAACCGGACCGAGGGCAAGGTGGGCGTCTTGTGCCTTGCGCCCGAGAAGGGCCTCGGCATCGACGACCCGGCGCGCCGCGAGGAGATCGGCGAGGACACGATCACGCTCTACCAGCGCCACGCCGCAGGCGGCGCGTCACCGGGTGGTGGGGCATGAGCCTGGTGGGCGACGAGGACGGCGGGTCCGGGCTCGGTGCCCCCCACCCCCACGCCGACGCCACCGGCGGGGTCCTCACCGACATCGACCACGTCGGCATCGCCGTCTACGACCTCGACGCGGCCGTGGGCTGGTACCGGGACATGTTCGGCGCCACCGTCGCCCACCGGGAGCGCATCGAGAGCGACGGGGTCGAGGAGGCGCTCATCAAGGTGGCGGACTCCTACATCCAGCTGCTCACGCCCGTCACCGACACCTCGCCGCTGGCCAAGTTCATGGAGCGCAACGGTGAGGGCCTCCACCACGTCGGCTACCGGGTGGACGACTGCGCCGAGGTCCTCGAGTCGGTCAAGGGTGCGGGGGCCCGGGTGGTCGACGAGCACCCGCGGACCGGCAGCCGCGGCACCACCGTCGCCTTCCTGCACCCGAAGACGAGCTTCGCAACCCTGATCGAGCTCGTCCAGGAGTAGGCGCCCGGGGGTAGTGCCATGATCGGGCGCATGGCGATCCACCTGCACCACGAGCGGGCCGGCGTCGGCCCCCCGCTGCTCTACATCGGTGGCACCGGCGGCGACCTCCGGTCGAAGCCGAACGTCCTCGACGGGCCGCTTGTGGAGCGCTTCGAGGTGCTCGCCTACGACCAGCGGGGCCAGGGCCGCAGCGACAAGCCCGACGAGCCGTACTCGATGGCGCAGTACGCCGACGACGCCGCCGACCTGCTCGACCTGGTCGGATGGTCGAGCGCCCACGTGATGGGCGTCTCCTTCGGCGGGATGGTGGCCCAGGAGCTCGCCATCCGCCACCCCGAGCGAGTCGAGCGGCTCGTCCTCGCCTGCACGTCGAGCGGCGGGGCGGGCGGTGCGTCGTACCCGCTGCACGAGCTCGAGGCGCTGCCCGACGACGAGCGCTTCGCCGCCCACCTGGCCCTGTCCGACGTGCGGCGGGACGCGGCTTGGCAGGCGGCCAACCCGGGCGAGGTGGCGCAGCTGCGGGCGTTCGCCGACGCCCAGGGCGCGATCGGCGCTGACGACCCCGACCCCGACCTCGTCATCGGCCGCCGCCGCCAGCTCGAGGCTCGTTCGGCGCACGACACCACCGCGCGCCTCGACCTCATCTCGAGCCCGGCGTTCGTGTGCGCCGGGCGCGAGGACGGGATCGCGCCGCTGACCAACAGCGAGGTCCTCGTCGAGCGCATCCCCGACGCACAGCTCCAGGTCTTCGACGGCGGTCACCTGTTCCTGCTGCAGGACCGGGCGTCGTGGCCCGCGATCATCGAGTTCCTCGCTTCGCCCTGAGGGTGAGCGTCCGCACCTGCCGGCGCCGCGCCGCCCGCCCGACCTGGCGGTCCACATCGAGCGCAGCGACCGGTCGCGGCGGCTCACCCTCTTCTGTCGGTGCCCGGTAGCGGAGGGCGCGACGAAGCACCGACGGAACGGTCGCGACGGCGGTCGGTGTCTGCGGCTCACCCTCGTCCTGTCGGTGGTCGGCCCGGTCGAGCGGGGCGGAGCACTGACAGAACGGTGGCGTGTGGTGGTCAGGTGGGTGGCGTCACCGCCAGACGGCGATCCGATACGGTCCGCTGGTGAAGCGCGTGCTGGCGCTGGTCGCAGCGGTGGCGATGGTGGCCGGCGCGTACGTCGTCCGGGGTGGCGGGTCGGGGGGGGACGAGGGCACGGCCGCCGCCGGTGGCGCCGGGTCGGCCGATGTGCTGCGGTTGCACTGCGCCCCTGAGCTGGCCGAGGCGTGCGGGTTGCTGGCTGCGTCGGACGACCGCATCCAGGTGGAGGAGCGGGCCCCCGGTCGCTCGGCCGATGCGCTGGTCCGGGGGGAGGAGCTCCCGGCCGACGTGTGGCTGGCGCCGCGCCCCTGGGTCGAGCTCGTGCGCCAGCTCGGCGCCGAGGGCGGGCTCGGCGCGCCGACCGAGGTCCTGGCCCGCTCGCCGCTCGTCCTCGGCGCCTTCGACCGGAGCGTGCCCGACTGCGGGGGGGAACCGGTGGGGTGGCGCTGCATCGGGGACGCGGCGGGAGAGCTCCGGCCCGGCATCCAGGGCCTCGACGACACCGAGGGCCTCTTCACGGTCGCCCAGGCCGGCACCTCCTTCTTCGGCGCCGAGGACTACCCCTCCAACGACTTCGAGACGCCGCCTGAGGGTGGCGGCCCGCCCTTCGCCGACTGGGCCGCCGAGCTCCTGCGGGCCGTCCCCCGCAGCAGCTTCGGCACGCCGCTCGCCACCATGCTCAGGACCGACACCGCCACCTACGACTTCGCCGCCACCATCGAGGCGGTGGCCGTGGGTGCCGTCGACGGGACCCGCCAGGAGGGTTCGTTCCTGACCATCTACCCTTCGCCCATGGCGACGGTCGACGTGGTGGCGGTCGCGGTGGCCGACGGGGACGAGCGGGCCTCCGCCGAGCTCCTCGAGCTGGTGACCGGCGAGGTCGGTCGCGATGCCCTCGCACAGGCGAGGTGGCGGGTCGAGGGGGTGGAGCTCGAACCTGGCCTCGACCCGTCCGTGGTGCTCGGGACCGAGGACGGGCTGCCCGGGCCCGGCGTGCTGGCCGCCCTCCGGGACCGGCTCGGGTGATGCGCTCCCGCCGCCTCGCCGCCGGGCTCGTCCTGGCCGCCGTCACGGCTGGCTGCGTGAGCGGCGGTGGGGACGAGGAGGTGGCCGACGAGGGGCCGGACAGTGGCTTCGACCTCGGGGACGCAGGTGACTGCACCGTGGTCGACATGGCGGTCTCCTCTGAGAAGGTGCAGCTCCTCTCCGAGCTGGCCAGCACCTTCAACGAGTCGCCGGAGGCGAAGACCGACGACGGCTGCGTGTTCGTGGAGCCGAGGAACAAGGCCTCCGGCGCGGCCGCCACCCTGCTGGCGGAGGGCTGGGAGGACGAGGCCGCCGAGGGCCCCAAGCCGGTCGTCTGGTCGCCGGCGTCGAGCGCCTGGGGCGCCATCGTGAACCAGCGCCTCGACGCTGCCGGGCAGCCGCCGATCGCCCCGCCGTCCGACCCGTTCATGCTCACGCCGCTGGTGATCGCCATGCCCGAGCCGATGGCTGCTGCGCTCGGCTACCCCGAGACCCCGATCGGCTTCGCCGACATCGTGCGCCTGGCCCAGGACCCGGCAGGGTGGGCGGCCTACGGCCATCCCGAGTGGGGTCCGTTCCGTCTCGGCAAGACGAACCCCAACTTTTCGACCAGCGGCCTCTCGGCGCTGATCGCCCAGAGCTACGCCGCGACCGGGACCAACAGGGGCCTCAGCCTCGAGGAGCTGGCCCGGCCCGAGGTCGTCGCCTTCGGCGAGGCGGTCGAGTCCGGCGTCGTCCACTACGGCGACATCACCGGGACCTTCCTCAACAACTGGTTCCGGGCTGACCAGCGGGGGACGGCGCTGACCTACGTCTCGGCGGTGGCGGTCGAGGAGAAGTCGCTCATCGACTACAACCTCGGCAACCCCGACGGCGTCCTCGACCCCGGTGAGGAGCCGAGGCCCCCCCGCATCCCGCTCGTGGCGGTGTACCCGAAGGAGGGCACGCTCTTCTCCGACAACCCCTACATCGTCCTCGACGCCCCGTGGGTGGACGAGGCGGAGGCGGCGGGGGCCGAGGCGTTCCGGGCGTTCGTGCAGCGGCCCGAGAACCAGGAGGAGGTGCTCACGTTCGGGTTCCGTCCTGGCAACCCGGAGGTGGCCATCGGCGAGCCGATCGTGGCGGCCAACGGGGTCGACCCCGACCAGCCGGCCGCCACCCTCGAGGTGCCCGACCCGCCTGTCCTCGTCGACCTGCTCGACCGCTGGGCCGACCAGCGCAAGAAGGCGCGGGTGCTGCTCGTGCTCGACATCTCGGGGTCGATGGGCGAGCCCGCCGACGCCGACGCCGGGGGCGGGGCCACGAAGCTCGACCTGGCCAAGGAGGCGGCCGTCAACGCCCTCGACGACTTTAGCGAGGACGACGAGGTCGGCCTCCGGGTCTTCTCCACCGAGCTCGGGCCGTCGGCGGGCGACGAGTTCCTCGACCTCGTGCCCGTGACCAGGATCGGCGACATCCGCGAGCAGCTCGAGACCCGCATCCGGGACCAGTTCCCCACCAACGGCACGCCGCTGTACGCCGCCACCCAGACCGCCTACGAGGTGATGCTCGAGGAGTACGACCCCACGAGGATCAACGCGGTGGTCCTCCTCAGCGACGGTGTGAACGACGACGGCCAGACCGGCGACGACCAGCAGCAGCTCGAGACGCTGCTCTCCTCGCTCCGGACCGGCAGCGAGGGCCAGGCGAGCCGTCCGGTGCGCGTGTTCCCCATCGCCTACGGCGACCAGGCCGACCTGGCCACGCTGCGCCGCATCGCCGAGGGGACCAACGCTGCGGTCTACAACGCCAGCGACCCCCTGACCATCAACAGGGTCTTCGCCGCCGTCGTCTCCAACTTCTGACGTGGCGTCGCTGCGGGACCGGCTGCTGACGCGCCAGGCGGCGCAGGCCATGACCTCCCCCTCGGGGATCCTCCTGGCGGGGGCGGGTGCCGCCGCCGGGATCCTGCTCGGGGGGATCACGGCCATCCCCCTCGCCGTCGGCCTCGGGGTGGCGGCCTGGGCGGCTCGGGTGGCGGCGGGACTGCCGAAGCAGACCTCGGTGCGCGTCGAGCCGGGTCGCCTCGGCCAGCCGTGGCGGCGGTTCGTCGAGGAGGCCCTCGACGCCAGAGCCCGCTTCGAGCGCGCGGTGTCCCGGACCACCCCTGGTCCGCTCCGTGACCGGCTCGGCACGATCGGCGAGCGGGTGGGCGAGGGGGTGGAGGAGTGCTGGCGCATCGCCTGCCAGGGCGACGTGCTCGTCGGGGCCCTCGACCAGGTCGACGTGGCCGACGCCCGGCGCCAGCTCGACGCGCTGCGTGTCGGGGTCGGGCGCCCCGAGCCCGGCAGCAGCCGCCAGCGCACGGAGCAGGCGCTGCAGGCGCAGATCGACTCCGCCCGTCGCCTGGAGGAGACGGCCCGGCGGGCTCACGACGACCTCCTCCTCCTCAACGCCCGCCTCGACGAGGCCGTCGCCCGAGCCATCGAGCTCTCCGTGCACGCGGGCACGGCCGATGAGCTGAACCGCCTCGGCACCGACGTCGAGGAGGTCGTCGGTGACATGGAGTCCCTCCGCCAGGGCCTCGAGGAGGTCCAGGAGGCGACTTGATCCGACCCGTCTCGCTACTCCCAGTCGGCGGCCAGGAAGCCGGCCAGGTCACGACGGGGCGGGACGACGGTGAGCTCCACGTCCTCACGACCGAAGGCCACGCCCACGACGTCGTCGACCTGACCGGCCCAACGTCGGGCCCGCCCGATCGCACGGGTGGACCTGGCCACCCCCACCACCGACCCGTCGACCCGGAGCACGAGCTCGCCGAGGTTGCCGTCGGTGAGCCGCTCGACCAGGCCGGCCAACGTGTCGGGGGCCACCGCGACGGGGACGTCGAACCGCACCTGCACCCTGGCCCGGCGCAGCTGGTCGTCGGTCCAGGGGTCGGTCCTCACCGCCCCCACGTGCAGCGGCCCTGCGCCCTCGACCCTGACCAGCAGGTCCCGGTGGGAGGAGCGCAGCAGAGCGTGGACGCAGCGGGGGTCGTAGGCCGCCACCTCGACGAGCACGTCGGGCAGCTCGCCCGGGAGGGGCGCGCCCCGGGTTCGTGGCTCGGGGACGAGGGCGGCGAGCCTCGCCGCCTCGGCCTCCTTGGCCCCCAGGTCACCCTCCCGGCCCTCCCAGGCGGGCCCGTCGTGCCAGGCCACGGCGTCGCGCTCGTGCACGAGCACGGCCCCGGCGTTCCAGGCCCGGTAGGCGAGGTCCCAGTCCTCGCCGCCGTAGCCCACGAAGCGCTCGTCGAAGCCACTCAGGTCCTCGAACAGCGTCCGCCGGCAGGCGAGCACGGCGCTGATCACGAAGCGGAAGCTGCGCCCGTCGGCGTCGAGCAGGTCCCGGCTCGCCTCGTAGCCCCTGCTCAGCCAAACCGGCTCGGGGAGCTCGGCGCCGTCCCCCGCCAGGTCGGCGTGGCGCCGCCGGCCGACGGCCAGCACGTCGGGGCAGGCGGCGGCGTGGCGCACCAGCGCGGTGACGAAACCGGGCTCGGGGACGGTGTCGGCGTCGAGGAACACGAGCACGTCGGAGGTGGAGGTCGCCGCTCCGAGGTTGCGGGCGGCGGCGGCCCGGAAGCCGAGATCGGGTTGGCGCACCAGGCGGACGCCTGATGGGACGCTCGGGGGTGTCGCCGACCCGTCGTCGGCCACGACGACATCGAGCGACGGGTGGGACTGGAGGGCGAGTCCGCTGAGCGCGCGCTCGAGCTGGGCCGGCTGCTCGTAGTAAACGACCACCACCGTGACCGACGGGGTCGGACCCGGAGGGAGGAGGTCCCAGCGGTTCCCCGGCACCAGGACGTGCGACGGGTCCGCCACGTGGGGCCTCATGCGCCGGCCATGGCGCCGCGGTACACGGCGAGGTGGGCGCCGGCCACGTCGGGGTGGGGGGGCGGCCCGTCGAGCCAGGTCCGGCGTGGGTCGAGGAGCGCAGCCGCCACCGGGTCGCCCAGGTCCCCTCCGATCACGGTGAGGGCCTGGGGCCACCTCGCCGCCAGCTCCCGCACCTGCGGTGTCGAGGTGACGAGGGGCCGGCGGCCGCAGGCCAGCCACGTGGCCACGGAGGCCGACGCGCCCGACGTGCGGTAGGCGGCGAGCGGGACGGTGACGGCCCGGGCGGCGGCGTGGAGGTCGGTGTCGGCGAGCGGCCCGGTGACGAGCAGGTCCACCCTCAGCCGCCGGGCTCGCTCGTGGAGCTCGGCCAGGAGCAGACCGTGCCCGGAGCTCACCGACCCGATGGCGACCACCGCCACGTCCCCCCCGTGGCGGGCGACGGACTCCAGCGCCTCGGCGTGACCCTTGCCCGGGTACACGAACCCGAGGACGCCGACGGTCGGTCGTCTGCCCCATGTCGGCTCGGCCCCCGGGCCCGCCATGGGCTCGACCGGCAGCGGCACCACCACCGGGTCGGGCCCACCCACGAGGCGGGCGGATGCGGCCTCGTGTGCCGTGCTGACCACCACCGCATCGCTCACCGCCATGACGCGCCGGTAGGCCCGGCGCCGCCGTTCGGTGCGGCCGGGGTCACCCTCCTCTTCGGGGACGTCGTGGACGGTGACGACGAGGGGACGTGGGGCACCCGTCGACCAGGCCACGAAGGCGTCGGCCGCGGCGGCGACGTCGGGACCGAAGAGCGCGTCGGTGAACTGGACGTGCGTCAGGTCGTGGTACCCGACCGGCACCTCGGTCGTGCGGGCCACGGTGACGGTGACCCCGCGGGCGGCCACGAGGGCGGCGACCGCTCGCCCGTGGCGCACGACCCCGTGGTGCTCGGGGCCGGGGACGACGGCGAGCACCCTCACCGGCGGGCGCTCACGTGCGCACCCACCGCCCGGTCGCCGGGTCGAACCTCGCCAGCCCCAGGTGGGCGAAGCCTTCCAGCCAACCCCGCATGGGCCATGACCCCCAGCGCCGGTGGAAGATGGCGGCGTTGCGCAGCACGTCGTCGAGGTGCTGGACGGGCGGGCCGGGGACCGAGCCGTGGTGCTGGTGGAAGGCCCAGGCTCCCCCCACCCACCACATGGGCACGCCGGCGTCGGTGAGGGCGTGGCCGAAGTCGGTGTCCTCACCCCCGTAGCCGTAGTAGTCCTCGCAGAACCCGCCAAGGGACCGCCAGGTGTCGGCCGGTGCTGCGAAGGACAGCGACCAGAACAGGTCGGGGTCGTTCGCCGCCAGGACCTCGTCCTCGTCGGGCACGGGGCGGGCAGGGTGCGGGGTGGCGGCGGCTCGCAGCGCGTCCGGGCGGTGGCCGCCCGGGGGCGCCGGCGGGAGGTAGCCGACGGGGCCGCACAGCACACCGTCGCACTCCTCGGCAACCGTTGTGTAGCGCCCGACGAGCTCGGGGGCGGGCAGGCAGTCGACGTCGAGCATGACCAGCAGGTCGGCGTCGCCCGCCAGTGCCCGCTCGGCCCCGGCGTTGCGGGCGGCTGCGAGGGGCAGTGCGCCGTGCACCCGGCCCACGTGGACGACATCGGCCCCGGGGACGACGGCGGGGACGGCCGCGTCGTCCATGGCGACGACCACGTACTGGTCGGGGGTCGAGGTGCTGCGGGCCAGGGCGGCCGCCTGGGCGGCGAGGTGGTCGTGGCGCCCGTGGGCGATGGTGATCACCGCCGTGCGCACGCTGCCGCCCCGTCGAGGAGGGCAGCGGCGCGGGCCGCACCACCGCCATCCGACCAGCGCTCCCACCCCGCCGGGTCGAGGTCGGACGCCTCGTCGAGCAGCGCCGCCCACGTTGCCGGCGCAGGCCAGGTCGCCTCCACCACCGCCAACCCCCCTGCGGTGAGGGCGCGTGCGTTGGCCAGCTGCTCGCCGTGGGGGCGCGCCTGGGGCACGACCACGGCGGGACGGCGGGCGGCGGCGACCTCGGCCAGGGTGTTCTGACCTGCGTGGGTGACGACGACGTCGGCCGCCTGGAGGAGCGGCCACGGGTCGTCCACCCAGGGCTCGCCCACGAGCCCGCAGCTGTTCCACGCCCAGCCCGGCGTGGCAGCGGCGGCGGCGTCGACGTCGGCCATCGTGACGTCGGTCCCTCCACGGCCCCACAGCACGAGGACGCGCGATCGGCCGGGCCGCTCCTCCCTGGGTCGGTCATCATGGCGGGACAGCGCCCCCACGTGCCACGTCTTGTCGAGCCAGGGCTCGGGCCACGGCTCGGGGAGCTCGGCCGGCCACGGCGCCAGCAGGGCGTCGGCCAGGTCGTAGGCGCTGCGGTGGGGGCGGTCGCTCCGATCACCCCGCATGGCGGCGACCACCACGGGGACACCCATCGATCGCACGAGCAGCGCCACCTCGACGGACACGTCGACGACCACGAGCGCCGGCCGGTGCTCGGCCACCCATGCGGCGATCGTTGCCATGCGCTCCCGGAGACCGGGGTGGTGGCGCGGTGCCCAGTGGAGGGTGCCCCGAGCCGTCACATCGACATCGCACCCGGCGGGCAGGTCGTCGGCGAGCACCACCCACCCCCCGGTGAAGTCGGCCGGAGCCGGGAGGGAGGAGAGGACCGTGACCGGCTCACCGAGCGCGGCTGTGATGCTGCGCAGGCGCTGCAGGTGGCCCTGGCCGTGGTGGTGGACGTACCACCCGATCACGCCGCCCGCCCCTCGGTCAGCACCCCGTAGAGGTCCTCGTACCGCTCGACCATGGCGGTCACCGAGCAGGTGGCCACGGCGTGGCGCCGGGCGGCGTCACGGTCCAGGTCGACCGACTCGATGAGGGCGTGCGCCAGAGCGGCGACGTCACCCGGGGCGACCAGCCTGGCGTGGCGCCGGTCGACCAGCTCGGGCAGGGCGCCCCGGGCGAACCCGGCGACGGGCGTGCCACAGGCGAGGGACTCCGCGACGACGAGGCCGTAGGGCTCCTCCCAGCACGGGGTGACGAGGCTGGCGGAGGCCTCACCCACGAGGGAGACGAGCTGGTCGGTCCTGAGGTGGCCAACGTACTCGACCTCCCGGCCGAGCCACGGACGCACCTGCTCGTCGAAGTAGCCGACGTCCATGATCGGACCGGCGAGGCGGAGGGGGACGCCTGCGAGCACCGCTGCCTCGGCTGCGAGGTGCGCGCCCTTCTCGGGCACGATCCGGCCCGACCACACGGCCGGGCCGCCCCCTGCCCCTTGGTGCCAGCGGTCGACGTCGACCCCGTTGCGCACGACGGTCGCGTCGGGGACGAGGTGACGCCAGGCGCGCGCCGTGTGGTCGCTCACCGCCGCGAACGTCACCGGGCACCGCCTCGGTGCCTGGATCGCCGACTCGAGCCAGGGGGTCGGCGGGGTGTGCAGGGTGGTTACCACCGGCGTTGGCAGTGACGACGCCATGGCGACGGGCAGGTAGTGCAGTGAGTTGTTGTGGACGAGATCGACCTCGGCGTCGCCCAGCTCGAGCATGAGCGAGAGGTAGGCGTGGTGCTCCTCCAACCACCACTCGGGGCTCATGCTGATGTCGGCACGGGCGGCGCTGCTGATCGTCGGGAAGCGGACGTCGAGCTCGTGCGCCTCGAGCCTCGGGTCGGACCCAGGTGCGGCGAAGACGGTGACGTCGTGGTGGCGGGCCCGCAACCCCGAGGCCAGGGACCAGGTGTGGGCCTCCAGGCCCCCGGCGAAGGGCTCGCTGATGGGGAAGCGGGCGGAGGCGACGAGAGCGATCCTCATGCCGCCACCCGCTCCGCCGTCACCCGGGCGTACAGCTCGGCGTGGGCCGCCGCCACCTCGTCGCGCTGGCGAGCCCTGGCCGCAGGATCGGCGCGCCGACCTGGGCGACCCTCGTAGGCCCGGCGGACGGCTGCCGCCAGCGAGGCCGGGGAGCCGAGGTCGTAGCCGAGGACGGGCTGCTGCTCGGCGAGGTGGCCGATGTGCGGTGCCACCACGGTGGTGCCCAGGTCGTGGCACGCCTCCACGAACCCCGAGTGGGTGCCGAAGCGGTAGGCCAGCACGAGGACGTCGAGGGCGGACAGGTGGTCCCACAGCTCCTCGTCGCCGAGGCGGCGGTCGTGTCCCGGGTGCAGGCGGCCCCCGGGGACCGAGGCGATGGTGTCGAGGAGCGTCGCCCGGACGGTGTCCGACGCGTCGTTGGCCCGCTTCGTGGCGTGCAGCCCGACCAGGAAGCCGGCCCTGGGCGGTCGGCGCCGTGCGAGTCGGTCGAGCCCGACGACGTGGGGGTGGGGGAGGACGGTCGCCTGTCGGCCCCAACGGCACTCGAGCTCGGCAGCGGCCCCGGGGGTCAGGGTGACGAGGGCGTCGGCCGCCGGCACGAGCACGTCGAGGGAGGCGTCGTGGGTGGTCTGGTCGGTGAGGTGGGGGTTGCGGAGGTCGTGCACGGTCAGCACGAGCGGCTTGTGGAGCAGCCGGAGGGTGGCGACCATCGCCTCGAGCTCCGCTGGCGTGCGGTGCTCGAAGCCGAAGTGGACGTGGACGAGGTCGTAGCGGGCGGCGTTCGCGTGGAGCCACCGGGGCTCGAGCACCGGGGAGGGCCACCACCGGCCCGGTGGTGCACCGGGCACGGGCGGGTCGGGGAGACGCTGGAAGAGCGCCGGGCCGTGCACCGGTTCGAGGTGGCGCACGTAGACGTGGTCGCTCGGGACGGAGGCGATCCTCAGCATCGTGGGGCACCTCCTTCCGATCGCCGGGAGAGGTGGTCTACCCCCCCCCTACCCCCCCCACCCCCCGGGGCGGGGTCAGCTCCGGCGTTGGCCGAAGCGGTCCCAGCTCGTGAGCGACGGCGCCGGACGGCGGGGGGCGACACCCCACCGCCCCTTCGGGTGCCCCACGGGGAGCAGGGCCACGACCTCGTAGCGGTCGGGGATCTCGCACACCGCCCGCACCTCGTCCTCGTAGATCCGGTACACCGTCGTGAGGACGGTGCCGAGCCCCTCCGACCGGCACGCCAGGACGAAGCTCTGCACCGCCGGGTAGACCGATGCGTAGGTGGGGCCGACGTCCATCTCCCCTTCGGCGTCGGTGACGACCATCGAGATCTTCGGCATGAGCACCAGCACGATGACCGGCACCGTCCCGAGGGAGCGGGCGAGGTCGTCGCTGGCCCGGAGGTTGCGGTCACGGCGCCGCGCCGCCTCGTCGTCCGTGGCCGGCGGGGTCACGGCGGCGACGGCGGGCGCGTAGCGCTCCCACGCCCGGAGGTAGATCGCACCGAGGCGGGCCTTCCGGTCGGCGTCGGTGACGACGAGGAACTGGTACGGCTGGATGTTCCCGCCGCTCGACGCCTGCACCGCCGCCGCCAGGCAGCCCTCGATCTGGGCGTCGTCCACCGGCTCGTCGGTGAAGCGGCGCATGGCCCTCGTCGTCATCAGGGAGCGGTAGAGGGATGGCGGCTCGCCCTCCGACCGCGGGGGTCCGGTCACAGCGTGGCCGTGTCGGTGGGCACGCCGAGGGCGATGCGGCCGAGGACCTCGTAGGTCCGATCCGCCACCATCCCGTGCTGGGTGGCGACGTGCACGTCCCGGAACACCCGCTGGAGGGCGTTCGCCTCGTGGATGGACGAGCCGCCGCCGGCGTCGTACATGAGGTCGACCGCAGCCGCCGACCGTCGGGTCGCATCGGTGGCTGCCAGGCGCAGCAGGCGCTTGTGCCCGTCCGCCACCTCGCCGTCCTCGGCCGCCGCCCATGCCTCCTCGACCACCTCGTGCACCAGTGCTCGGGCGCTGCGCCACCCCGCCTCCGCCCTCGCCACCTGGCCCTGCACGACAGGTCGCTCGGCCAGGATCCGAGTGCTCTGGGCCGGCCGCTTGGCCCCGGCCAGGGCGACGAGCTCGTCCTGTGCCCGACGGGCGAGGCCGAGGGCGACGGAGCACACCCCGAGTGCGAGGAGGCCGAGGAGGGGGAAGCGGTGGAGCGGGTCGTCGAGCACGGGCGGACCGATGACCGAGGCCCAGCGACCCTCGGGGACGAAGGCGTCGACGACCCGGTAGTCGGTGCTGCCCGTCCCCTTCAGGCCGGCCACCCGCCAGGTGTCGAGCAGCTCGACCTGGGACGGTTCGAAGAAGACGAACGGGGCGAGGAGCCCGTCGGCGCGGGCAGCGGGGCTCCCCTGGCCGTCCACCACCAGGCAGCCGCCCCCGATCCACGTGCAGTGGTGGGAGAACGAGCCCCACTGCCAGTCGCCCGACACGACGAGGCCGCCCTCGACCACCCGTGCCGTGCCCGCCGGCATGGCGTAGCCGCCGGTGGCGGCCATGGGGTCGCCGTAGATGCGCGCTGCCCACTCGGGCGCCAGCCGGCCGGCGGTGAGCGAGGTGGTGGCACCGATCATCCCGCACCAGGCCGTGGCGCCGTCGTGCCAGGCCAGCTCCTCGACGGCGTCGAGCACCGTGCGCACGTCGGCCCCGGCACCGCCGTACCGCTGGGGCACCCAGGCCCGGAGGAGGCCGGTGGCGATCAGGTCGGTGGCGAGGTCGTCGGGGAGCCGGCGGAGGACCTCGGTCTCCGTCGCCCGCCGGTCCGCCTCCACCCCGACGGCTCGGACGTCGTCGAGCAGGGTGGTCGATGGGGCGGTCGACGTCACTGCGGGAGCGTAGGTCGGGCCGGTCCCGGCCCGTCGGGAGATGAGCGCGGGAGCCGCAGGGGGGCCATCGGCGGGGGCGGCCGCCCCGGGGCGGTCCTGACCCGTGGGGAGGTCCGGTGCAGGAACCGCAGGGGGGCCATCTGCGTGGACGGCCCGGGCAGTCCTGGCCCGGACGGCGGCCGCGCCGGGTCAGAGGGTGACGACGACCTTGCCGTAGGTCTTGCGGTCGGCCAGGTCCTGCAGCGCCTGAGCAGCGTCCTCGAACCTGTACGGCGGGTAGAGCGGCGGGTCCACCGCGCCCGTGGCCGCCAGCTCGAGCACCGAGCGCATCTGGTCCCCCAGGGATTCGGGCCGTCGTGCCACTGATGCACCCCAGTGCACGCCGACGATCGAGTAGTTCTTCAGCAGGGCGTGGTTGGTCGGCGCGTCCGGGATGCCGGCCACGAAGCCGATCACCAAGAGACGGCCGTCCCACGCCATGCACCGGCGCACCTGGTGGAAGGTGTCCCCACCCACCGGGTCGTAGGCGACGTCGACGCCGCCACCGGTGGCCGCCCGGACGGCGTCGACCCAGTCCGGCGTCTCGTGGTGGTCGATCACCACGTCGGCGCCGAGGTCGCGGCACAGCTGCACCTTCGTGTCGCCGCCGGCCACGGCCACGACCCTGGCCCCCGCCGCCCGCCCGAGCTGGATGGCCGCCGTCCCCGTGCCCCCGGCGGCCCCGGTCACGAGGAGCCACTCGCCGGCCCGGAGCTTCGCCCGATCGTGGAGGGCGAACCACGTGGTCCCGTAGTTGATCGGGATGGCGGCCGCCGTGGCGGCGCCGACGCCGTCGGGCACCGCAAAGGTGCTGGCCGCAGGCACGACCACCGTCTCGGCCAGGCCGCCACCCGTGAAGACGACCCGATGCCCTGCGGCAACGCCCTCCACACCCTCGCCGATGGCGGTGACCGTCCCCGCCGTCTCGCCGCCCGGGGTGAAGCCCGGCGGTGTCCTGACCTGGTACTTCCCCCGGCACATGAGCACGTCGGGGAAGGCGAGGCCCACCGCCTCGACCTCCACCGCCACCGTGCCGGGCCCGGGCGTGGGGACCTCTTCCTCCACCAGCCGCAGCTGCTCGATGGGCTCGCCGAGCTCGTCCAGTCGCCAGGTCCGCATGGCCGGCACTCTACGAGCATGGCCATGGCCGGAGTGATGCCCCCCCGGCATGAGCGCCGTAGGCGCGCGTCGGATGTCGGCTCCGAGCGGGATGGGGAGCGCGCGTTCTGCCGCGCACCCAGCACAGAAGCGGGTCCCCGTCAATCGAGCAGCGCCTCGAGCTCCAGAAGTCGGCCGAACATGTCGGGGAGGCCGCGCACACCGTTGCGCACGGACTCGTGCGACAGCGCGAGGTCAGGGCCGGTGCTGGCCTCGACACCGGCGAGGCAGCGGAGGATGTTCCACCTCGTGAACCCCAGCCAGCCGCCGATCATGTACACGAACCAGCTCGGACCCGACGGCGGAAGCGCTCCGCCCCCTGCGACGTAGCCGTCGAGGACCGAGCGGAAGATGGTGGGCTCGATGCCGTCGAAGCCAGGCCCCTTCGCGAGGCTCAGCGCGGTCGAGCCGAGCTCACTGGCCAGCTCGAGCGTCCCCGAGAGCTCCCAGTCCAGCACGACCGGCCGACCGTCTCGAGCGAGCAGGTTCCACGGTTGGATGTCCTTGTGGGTCAACACGACGGGGCCTGGCCGTTCGCAGGTGTCGACGAAGTGGGCAATCGCAAGAAACGTCTCGACGTGGGAGGCGAGCTCGTCGGCCCACGGCTGTCCGGTCGCCGCCGCCCGCTCGGCGAGCTCGGGCCAGTCCCGTGGCGTCGGGTCCTCGATCGACACGTGGGTCCACTCGACGTCGAGCGCGTGGATGCGAGCGAGGATCTCGCCGATCTCGAACGCGTACGCCGCCGACACAGGTGCTTCGGGCACCTTCTCTCCCTCGACCCACCGGTGGACGAGCGTGTCGTGGCTGGCCGAGATCGGCTCCGGCATCGGGATGCCGGCGGCGAAAGCCGCCTGCTCGAGCCTGAACACGTCGTCGACGCGGTAGGTCCAGCGGCGGTCGACGAAGTTGAGCTCCTTCACCGCGAACGAGCCCTGGTCGGTGTCGAGCCGGTACATCCGGTTGGCGAACCCGCCGTGGACACGGGTCATGGGCCTGATTGGCGTGCCGAGATGCGAAAGGTTCACCACACATCCTCGACGCGGAATCCGGCCCAGAAGCTCGACTCGATCGCAGCCATGCGCCCGCAGTCTCCCAGGCGGGGTCGAATCAACTCCGACGTTTTTGGCAGCCGCTCGCGACGCGCCGATCGGTGGCCGAGGCCCCGTGGGAGTGGACGACATTCGGGGCGGCGGTGAGGTGTGCGCTCCAACAGCAGATTCAGGACGGGCGATTGATGACGACCTTCACGGCTCGTGGCAGGCTCCGGTGGTGAGCCAGGACGAGGAGTTGCTGCATGGCAGCGTCGCCAACGCTTGCGCCGTGGTTCGCTCGGGATCACAAGTGCTACGGCCCTCGGCGTTCAGCTGTGGAGGAAGTCGAGGGCTTCGGCGACGTTCTCGTCGAGCCCTCGAATGCTGTCGACCACGACGTGGTCATCTGCCCAGGGTTCCCACTCGTCTCGCCGGCAGAGAACTTCGTCCCATGAAGGCTCGGGGAAGCCTTCGATGCCTCGCTCACGACTGCCCAGCCGTTGGCGGTGCACGTCGTCGTCACTGCAGATCACCTCGTCGGCGCGCATGGGCGAACCGGCTCGACTCGCCGCTCGTCGCCACGTGTTCCGAGCTACCTCGAGAGAGCTGACTGAGTCAGCGATCACCGTGAGCCCCAGACGAAGCTGGTGTTCAGCGAGGACCGCGACCACCTCATATGCGGCGATACCGGTCTCGAATGACGGTGGGATACCACACCGTCAAATCGCAGCCTCGATCGGGTCGACCGAGAGGACAGCGGCGCCGAGCTTCTCGCCGAGGACATCGGCGAGGCTGCTCTTGCCTGCACCCGGAAGACCGCTCATCACCACCAGCACGCCGCTCATCATGCCGGACGTCCGCGCAAGACCTTGAACTACCCCCCAAAGGTCGGGACGAGGGCGCTCCAGACGCGTCGTTCTCCTTTGAGGAGCAGCGCTCGTCAGCGATACGAGCGCTGGTGAGATCGACTCGAGCGAGGGGCCGGGCTCCCCGCGCGTTGCTGACGGTTTCCGTCGTGAACGGGTCAGCTGCGGTCGTCCTTGGACGGTGATGCTCGGTCGAGTGCGGTCCAGATCATGGTTGCAGCGGCAAGTTCGGTGAGTCCGCCTGCGGCGAAGGACCAGCGGACGCTGGTGGCTCCTGCGAGGGCGCCGGCGCTGAGTGCGCCGGCGACGATCACGCCTCGGGTGAAAGTGCGGGCGGTCACGTTGACGCGTCCGAGTAGGTGGTTCGGGGTGAGGCGTTGCTGCAAGCTTCGTGCAACTGGTCGCTGGACGCCGACAGGAATGCCGTTCGCGAACCAGAGCAGCGCGAGGACCGGCGCTGAGGGCGACAGTCCGGCGGCACCGAGCGTGATCCCCTGGATCGCGACTGCGCCGGCCAGGGTCACACGGGGCCCGTGGGTTGCTGCGATTCGAGAGCCGATCAGTGCGCCGACGAAGGCGCCCGCTGCTCCGGCAGCGAGGATGAGTCCGAACGCGAACTCGGGTGCCCCGAGCTGGTCGGTGACGAGCACGACCAGCAAGCTGAACCCGGCTGCGAACCCGTAGTAGTAGACGACCTGACCCACGGTGAAAGGGCCCAACACCGGATGTTGGCGGAGCCATCGGAACCCCTCGGTCGCCTCAACCCGCACGGAGCGCCGCGACGGCCCGGCATCGGACTCGCCGTCTGGGCTGAGGTCGACTGACTTGGGAAGACGTCCGAAGGCGAGCAACGACGTGAGGTAGCTCGCGCCATCGGCCACGAACGGAAGCCATGGCGCCCATGCGAACGCGGCGGCGCCGAGGGGTCCGCCGGCGAAGTCGTTCGTGACGATCTCAACGCTGGCGATGCGTCCGTTGGCCCGTTCAAGATCGGCGTCGTCGACGAGTGTGGGTACGAGGGCGACGGTCGAGGGATCGACGAGTATCTCGCCAACGGTGATCAGGAACGCCACCAGACAGACGTGCCAGACGTTGGCGTGGCCGCTCCAGACGAGCCACCCGAGTCCGGCCATGACCAGACCTCGCCAGGTCTGGGTGATCAGGATCAAGCTCCGACGCTCGAGCCGGTCGACGAGCACGCCACCCACTGGGGCGAAGGTCACCCACGGGAGATACTGGGCAGCGGTCACCGCGCTGATCAGCAACGGCGACGACGTGAGCGTCGCCGCGAGCAGCGGGAGGGCAGCGAGACGAATCCCGTCCCCTGTGTTGGAGACCGACGACCCAACGACCAACGCCAGAAAGCCGGGACCGAGCGATCGCCCCGTTCTCATCCGCCAATGCTCGCGGGCCACCTTGCTCACCGGCGCCCGATCGACCAACGCCCGGCGATGGGCGCTGACGACGCGCCTGTGCGGCCGCAAGGCCGTCCCGGAGGAACATTGGGTGCGGGCGTCGTCAGCGATCGATGGGTGGGCGAGTGTCGGCCGTCGGCGGGAAGTGTCTCGGTCCAGTCCGCGCTCGCAGAACGGGTCAGCGGCACAACGCTCGCCACCTTCGCGACGGATCGATTGTTCAAGCCGCTCGGCATGCACCACACCTGGTACCGAGATACCCCGGACGCACCACGATCGGAGGCAACCGGGCCACACCGGGCGTAGGCGTGAGCGATCGCTTCCATCGAGCCGGGCAGACCCCGCAGCGCGTCATCCCATCAGCGCGCTGTGCAGGAGGCTCGCTCGCCGTTGGGCTTGCTGGCGGTGGGGCGTGTCGCCCACGGTGTACTCGATGACTACGACGGACGGTGACCCGCGACCCGCGACGCCTTCGCGGTGGTGGAGCCGCAACCTCGTGGTGCTCTGCGGCGTCAGCTTCCTTCAGGACACGGCGAGCGAGCTTCTGTACCCGATCCTGCCCATCTTCTTGACAGTCACGCTCGGTGCCCCAGTGGCGGTCGTCGGTGCCGTCGAGGGTGTTGCCGAAGGTCTCGCAGCGGTCATGAAGCTCGTCGCCGGCCGATTCGCGGATCGACGCCGGGCCCGGCCGCTTGTCGCGCTCGGGTACGGACTGGCCGCGGTCGGCAAGGGCGTGATCGCGTTGGCAGGTGCCTGGCCGGTGGTGCTCGCGGGGCGCGGGATCGATCGGGTCGGCAAGGGCATCCGTGGCGCCCCTCGCGATGTTCTGCTCATCGAGGGCGTCGCTGTCGGGGCCCGCGGACGCGCCTTCGGGTTGCATCGGGCCATGGACACCGCCGGGGCGGTGGTGGGACCCCTCATCGGTCTCGGGCTCTACGCCGCGTTCGATCACCAGATTCGCCCGCTGCTGTTCATCGCGGTGGTCCCCGCGGTCGCCAGCGTCGCACTCGTCGCCGCTGTTCGCGAGCGCGCACCCGTCTCGGTCGCTCCAGCGGCCGGGGCCCGCCAAACCTCCGGCCCTCTGCCCCGACCGGTCCGTCGAGTCATTGCGCTCCTCACCTTGTTCGGGCTGGTCAACTTTCCCGACGCTCTGCTTCTGCTTCGGGCCAAGGCGCTCGGGCTCACGGTGTCGGGAGTTATCGGCGCATACGTGATCTACAACCTGTCCTACGCTCTGTTCAGCTACCCGGCGGGCGCGCTGACGGACCGGATACGTCCCCAGCTCGTGTACGCGGCGGGGCTCGCCTGCTTCGCCGCCGCCTATCTCGGGTTGGGACTTGTGACCACCACCGCGTGGGTCTGGCCGCTCTTCGTCATCTACGGCGGTTTCACCGCCTGCACCGACGGGGTCGGCAAGGCGTGGATCAGTCGCCTCGCCCCCGATCACAGCCAGGGCCGGGCCCAGGGCCTCTACCAAGCTGCGACCGGCGGCGCCGTCCTCATCGCGGGACTGTGGGCCGGGCTCGCCTGGCACGACACCGGCCGTGTCCCGCTGCTCATCTCCGGGGTTACCGCCCTGGCCGTCAGCGCAGCCCTGCTCCTCGCCCACCGGGGAACCGCCGTCAGGACCCTGTCGACGAGCGACACCTGACGCCATCGCGGTCCTCATAGTTCGTGTATTGCGGACTCACAGCAGCGAATCCGGTGATGGTGATGGCGGCGACGGGGTCAGCTCACCACCAGCCGACGTTGGCCTCCAGCAGCTCATCGCCGCTGGCGAGGACGTCCTCGACGCCCCCGCCACGTTGGCCGCACGAGTGCGGGTGCTCGGGTCGGGGAAGTCGAACAAGAACGACCCGAAACGACGCCCGCTCGATTGCGGTCGCCGCCCTGCGGGCGCCGCGCCTGACCCGGGTCCGGCCGTCGGATCACGTGGGTGTAGCCGCCACCCTTGGGTCGTGTCCCGGCTGACCGGCCAAGCATCTTGTGTCCGCCGCCGTCGGGGATGCGGGCGAGCTTCTTGACGTCGATGTGGACCAGCTCACCGAAGTGGCTGGTCTCGATCCGGCGGATCACTCGTCCCGTGGGCCGGTCCAGCCACCGCAACCGGTTGACGCCGTGGCGGACCAGGACCCGGTGCACCGTCGACGCAGGGACATCGACGATGCCGGCCAGGCGGGCTGGGCCGAGACGGACTGGCGCAACGCCACGATCCGCCGCTCGACCCGGGCCGGGGTCTGGTGCGGGCACGAGCGTGGCCGGCTCGACCGGTCGAGGATGCCCTCGAAGCCCTCGGGACAGAACCGGCCCCACCACTTGTGGGCCGTCTGACGGGAGATGTTCATCGACCTGGCCGCCTCCGCCACGGTCCAGCCGTCGGCGATGCGGTGACAGAGCCGAAGCCGGCCCTCGGGCGTGAGGGGAGCGTTACCGTGCAACAGAGCCTCCTGGGGAGCGTGGTCGCCTTCGACAGCTCCACACTCGCCCGGGAGGCTCACCTCTCAGGAGATGTCAACAACGTCCCAGGGCACAACAACTAGGCCGAGCTCCACCACTTGTCGCGTGCAGGATCAGAGGCCGACCGCTTCTGCCAGGACCTCGATCCCGTCCACGCAGAGTTCGCAGAGCCGTCGGAGGTCGGGGACGATGTCGCGGTCGGCGACGAGCCCGAAGTCGAGGGTGTCGACGTAGCTCTGCACGGTGATGTTGAGGGCGCCCCCGTCGGAGATGGTCGAGATCGGGATGTAGTGCTTCAGCCGAGCGCCTCGCATGTAGAGCGGTTCGCGAGGCCCGGGGACGTTGGAGATGGTCAGGTTCATCGGCGGGTTGAACCGGTCGGTGAGCCGGAACGCCTGCGCGACACGAGCGGCACGCTCCGCCAGGGCCGGCGGCGCGATCTGGGCGAGGTCCACCATCGTGTCGGCCGGCAGGAGGTTCCAGTCGGCCTTGGCGTCCACCATGGCGTCGTGGGCGAAGCGGATCCGCTCGAGCGGATCGTCGAGGTGGGTGGGCAGCTGGCAGAAGAGCCCCGAGACCCGGTTGGTCCACGGCTCGCTCTCCTCACCGGTGCGGATCGACACCGGGACCATGCCGACGAGGGGCTCGACCGGCAGCTCGTCGCGGTCCATGAAGTAGGTGCGGAGCCCGCCTGCGCAGGCAGCCATGACGACGTCGTTGACGGTGGCACCGGCTGCGGTCTTCACCTCCTTGATCCGTGCGAGAGACACCGAACGGAACGCGACCCGCCGGTGGGCCGAGATCATCGTGTTGAGCGACGTGCGCGGCGCGGTCGTGGACGGCGCGGCGGGGGCGGCGTCGCCGTCGGCGAGGGGCTGGCGCCGGGAACCACTGAACACCCGGCGGGCTGCGCCGAGCAGCTCACTCGCTCCCTCGGCGCGCGCCGCTCGAGCGATCTGCTGGGCCATGCGGAGCTGGATGCGCACCGCCCGGTCGGGTTGTCGGATGAGACCGCCAAGGGCTCGCACGAACAGCTCAGGATCGGACGGGACGGCGCCCGGCTCCGGGAGCGGTCCGGGCACCCGGAGCGGTGTGTCGGGTGCGTCGTCGAGCAGCATCGTCGTGAGGAGGGCCCCGGCTGCACCGTCGATGGTGGCGTGGTGGAGCTTCGTGAGCACGGCGAAGTCGCCGGACTCGAGGCCCTCGATGACGTAGACCTCCCACAGGGGCCGGGACCGGTCGCAAGGCCGGCTGATGATCCGGGCGACCTGGGCGGCGAGCTGCTCGTCGGTGCCCGGTGCGGGCAGCGCCATGTGGCGAAGGTGGTAGTCGAGGTCAAAGTCGGGGTCCTCGATCCAGTACGGACGGTCGAGGCCGAGCGGTACCTCCACCACGCGGCGCCGGAACGGCTCGATGCGGTCGAGCTGCGACGAGAGCATCTCCCGTCCGGCCAGGAAGGGATCGAAGTCGGGATCATCGGGCCGTTCGTAGACGGCGATGCTGCTGACGTGGCCGAAGTTCGTCGACGTCTCCATGTACAGGAAGGAGGCGTCGAGTCCGGTGAGCTGCTTCATGGCCGCCAGTGTGACACCCGAGACGGGGCGATGAAACAAATTCCCCAAACGTTGCAGCTCAGTGACAACGGTCCTATGGTCTCTGCACCGTCATCCGACTGGAGATGCCCATGTCCACGTTCGTCGCACCATCGCCCGCTGACGTCGACGACGGGCCGGCCATCGCCAAGCTGCACCGCCTCCACCAGGCACAGCGAGCTGCGTTCCTCGCCGACCCGTACCCCGACACCGAGTCACGACGGGCCAACCTCGGCGCACTTGCCGGCATGATCGTCGGTCATCGCGACGAGATCCGCGCCGCCATGGCCGCCGACTTCAAGACCCACCCCGATCTGTTCACCGACCTCGTGGAGGTCCTCGGCGTGGCCGGACGGGCCGCGTACGCCATGGAGCAGCTCGACGAGTGGGTGGCCGAGGAGGAGCGCCCCGCCGACCCCGCCCTGTTCGGGACGGCCCGGGCCGGCATCCGTCACCAACCCAAGGGCGTCGTCGGCAACATCGTGCCCTGGAACTTCCCGTTCGACCTGTCTGTCGGACCGCTGGTCGAGATGCTCGCAGCAGGGAACAGGGTCGTCATCAAGCCGAGCGACTACACCCCGGCCTGCGCCGAGCTCCTCGCTCGGATGATCGGGGAGACGTTCCCCGAGGACCTCGTCGCCGTGACCGTGGGCGGGCTCGCCCTGGCGAAGGAGTTCCCGACGCTGCGGTGGGACCACCTCCTCTACACCGGGAGCCCGGCGATCGGCCGTGAGGTCGCCCGCGCTGCTGCCGAGAACCTCGTGCCGGTGACCCTCGAGCTCGGCGGGAAGTGCCCGGCCGTCCTCACCGATGACAGCGTCGACGCCGAGACGGTCCGCAGCGTCGTGCGCACCAAGCTGGTCAAGAACGGCCAGATGTGCATCTCGGTGGACTACGTGCTGGCGCCTCGGTCGCAGCTCGACGCCTTCGTCGAGCACGCAGAGGCGCTCTTCGACGGCGAGCTGGCCGGCTACACCGCCTCCGGCGACTGCACGGGCATCGTCACCGAGCGACACCTTGACCGCATCACCGACATGATCGACGAGGCGCGCGACGCCGGTGCTCGGGTCGTCTCCCTCGGTGGCGAGGGCGATCGGGCCTCACGCCGGCTTCCGCTGACCATCGTCGTGGACCCGCCGCAGGGATTGCGGATCATGACGGAAGAGATCTTCGGGCCGATCCTGCCCGTTGTCGGCTACGACGACCTCGACGATGCGTTGGCCGAGCTCAACGCCGGTGAACGACCCCTCGGGTTGTACGTGTACAGCGAGGACGCCGAGCTCGCCGAGGACGTGCTGCGGCGCACCACCTCGGGTGGGGCGTGCGTCAACGTCTGCGCCCTCCAGGGCGCGCTGCCCTCACTCGGCTTCGGGGGCATCGGGCAGAGCGGTTCCGGCCGCCACCACGGCATCGACGGCTTCCGGGAGTTCTCCAACCCACGGGGCGTCGTCATCCGAGGCGACGGCGACCTGGCAGATGCGTTCCTGCCCCCGTACGGGCCGATGGCCGCAGCCGTCGTCGAGGCTGCGTTCGCCCCGGGTGAGAGCTGACATCGGGCATGCCGGGAGCGACCGGTCCGGGGACGACCACGCCCTCGGGCACCCTGCGCGAGCGGGCCGTCCGGGCCGCGGCCCGGTGCATCGCCCAGGAGCGCCGCGTCGAGATGCAGCGCGTCGCCGACGAGCTCGGGGTGTCTCGCGTCACCCTCTTCCGCAGCATCGGCGCCCGGGACGAGCTCCTCAGCGAGGCGCTGTGGCTGCTCACCGAGGGGATGTTGCACGCGGCGCTGCGCCGGTGGGAGGCCGAGCGCCCCGATGGTGCGCGCTACACGACCGGCACCGGCCACCACATCAACGCCCTCGTCTCCCGGTCCAAGCCCCTGCACCGCCTCCTCGATGACGAACCGGCCCTCACCATCAAGGTCCTCACCGACCCGCGCGGCCCGGTGCAGACCGGCGTCGTTGCGTTCGTCGAGGCCCTCCTGCGCCGCGACGTGGAGGAGCTGGGCTACGTGCCCATCACCGATCCGCACGACCTCGCCTACGCGCTCGTCCGACTGGGCGAGTCGTTCGTCTACGCCGACGTCCTCGCCGCCCGTCCACCCGACATCGTCACCGCGAACCGGCTCCAGCAGGCGTTGGTCGAAGGAGCCCGTCCTCAGCCGGACCCGTGCCGCCGCCGGACCGCGACCACCAGGAAGAAGGCCACGACATGACCAGCTTCGCCCACGAGCTCCGAGCCGCCGCCACCGACGCAGCCGATCGACCGGCGATCAAGCTCGACGACCTCACCCTCACCTACGGCGACCTCGACGCCGCCGTCGCACGCGCCGCTGGCTTCCTGCAGGCCAGCGGTGTGCGGGCAGGCGACCGGGTGGGGATGCAGCTCGCCAACACCCCCCACTTCCCGATCGTGTACCACGCCATCCTCCGCGTCGGTGCCGTCGTCGTCCCCATGAACCCTCTGCTCAAGGCGGACGAGATCGCCTACCACCTCACGGATTCGGGTGCCCGGTTGCTGCTGGGCTGGCACGGCTTCGCCGAACCCGCCCAGGCCGGCTGCGAGCGCGCCGGAGCGACGTGCATCCTCGTCGAACCGGGTCCGTTCGAGGAGCTGCTCGCCGGGGCTGACCCGGTCGAAGAGATCACCGACGCAGGTGACGACGATCCGGCGGTGATCATCTACACCTCGGGCACCACGGGACGCCCGAAGGGCGCGACCCTGACCCACGGGAACATCCGGGTCGGCGCGGAGGTGGCGGTCGGCCTGGTCGGCGCCGGCCCTGACTCCGTCGCGGTCGCCGTGCTCCCGCTGTTCCACGTGTTCGGCATGAACTCGCTGATGAACACCGCCGTCCTCTCCCGGGGCCTGCTGACGCTGATCACCAGGTTCGATCCCACCAAGGTCCTCGAGGTGATCGAGCGGGACCGGGCCACGACCTTCGCCGGTGTCCCCACGATGTACGCCGCGCTGCTCCACCACCCCGACCGGGACCGCTACGACGTCGCCGCGCTCGAGCTGTGCGTCTCGGGGGGATCGGCGATGCCGGTCGAGGTGCTGCGCGGCTTCGACGAGGCGTTCGGTGCCAAGGTCCTCGAGGGGTACGGGCTGTCGGAGACCACCGGCATGGCGTCGTTCAACACCCCGGACCGGGAGCGCAAGCCGGGCTCGATCGGCGTACCCGTCGGCGGGACGGAGATGCGCCTCGTCGACGACGACGGCGACGACGTCCCGCGGGGCGAGCGGGGCGAGATCGTGCTCCGAGGGCCGTTCGTCATGTCCGGGTACTGGGGCCGAGCCGACGCCACTGCGGAGGTCGTGCGCGACGGCTGGTTCCACACCGGCGACGTCGCCACCGTCGACGAGGACGGCTACTTCTTCATCGTCGACCGCAAGAAGGACCTCATCATCCGTGGTGGCTACAACGTCTACCCCCGTGAGATCGAGGAGGTCCTCTACGCCCACCCCGACGTCCTCGAGGCAGCCGTCGTCGGCGTCCCGCACGACGAGCTCGGCGAGGAGGTCGGTGCAGCCGTCGTGCTCAAGCCCGGTGCGAAGACCACCGCCGAGGAGCTGCGCGACCACGTCAAGGCGAAGGTCGCTGCGTACAAGTACCCCCGGGTCGTCTGGTTCCTCGACGAGCTGCCGAAGGGTCCCACCGGCAAGATCCTCAAGCGCGAGATCGACAGGGCCGCCAAGGACCGGCCGGGCCACGCCTGATCGACATCCAACCCCCCAGCTCTTCGACGCGACCAACACGGAACAGGACGACCCAGATGAAGAAGATCGACATGAGCCACCTCGACATCACCAAGCAGAACGTGGCGGTGGAGAAGGTGCTCGCCCAGACCGACGACCCCCGACACCAGTACCTGCTGCAGTCATACCTCCGGCACCGGTACCTCGAATCCGCCGGCCGCTGGGAGGAGATCCTCGATCCCGCCCTCACCGTCGACCATCCCCACTACCGGTTCCAGCTCGCCGGGAGGGAGCCGTTCACGCTCGACGGCAAGGAACAGGTCGGCATGCTCTACGGGCATTGGACCAACACCGACCAGTGCATCTTCTACGTCGAGGACGAGCAGGTCGCCGTCGGCGACCACATGGTCGTCGGTCGGGGCACCAGCTACCAGCAGACCCTCGGCTCTGAGCTCGCCGATGCCGGGCTCGACGTCGACCCCGACGCCATGTACCTCAAGAAGTCGCAGATCATGATGCTGTGGCCCTACGACGACCGCTGCCGGCTCCTGGGTGAGGACGTGTGGGAGTTCGACACCGCCGAGGCCGACCTGTTTGAGCTCGACCCCGCCGACGTGCTCACCGCCGAGCAGTCGCGCAAGCTCCTCGATCCGTTCATCAAGCCGCTGCCCCCCTTCGACGACAGCCTGCTGCCCCGATGAGAGCCGTCGTCTGTCACGACCGTGAGCTCGACGTCGTGGAGCTGGCCGATCCCCAACCCGGCAGGGGACAGGTGCTGTTGGAGGTCACCGGCTGCGGGATCTGCGGCTCCGACCTCCACGCCCGCCACCACGCCGATGCCCAAGCCGACGTGCTCGCCGAAGCCGGCTACGACGGCTTCGCCCGCACCAAGGAGCGGGTGGTGTTCGGCCACGAGTTCTGCGGCACGGTTGCCGACTACGGGCCCGGCACCCGCAGGAAGGTGAAGGCTGGCACCCCGGTGGTCGCCATGCCGCTGATTCGCATGGACAACGGCATGCATGCCATCGGACTTTCCGCGTCCGCACCCGGCGCCTACGCCGAACAGGTCTTGGCCGAAGAGGCATTCATGATGCCGCTGCCCAACGGCCTCAACCCCGGCATCGGGGCCTTGACCGAGCCGATGGCCATCGGCCACCACGCCGTGAACCGATCCGAGATCACCAGGAAGGACGCCGCGGTGGTGATCGGGTGTGGCCCGGTCGGCCTCGCCATCATCTGCATGCTCAAGACAGCAGGCGTCGAGACGATCGTCGCCTGTGACTTCTCGGCCGGGCGTCGAGCACTGGCGACGGCCTGCGGCGCCACCCAAGCCGTCGATCCCGCCACGGAGATCCCGTACGACGCCCTCGGCGATCGCGGCTACTCCACATCGATCGCCGGGTCGGCCGCCGGAGGCCTCAAGGCGATGCAGTCGCTGCAGAAGCTCCCGGTGCCGTGGCACCTCGTGCTGCGCGTCCTCGACAAGTTCGGCGCAACCGCACCGAAGCGGCCGGTCGTCTTCGAGTGCGTTGGCGTCCCCGGCATCATCGACCAGATCATCACCGCAGCGCCCCTCAAGACCCGGGTCGTCGTGGCCGGCGTGTGCATGGAGCCCGATCGGTTCCGACCGGTCATGGCCGTCAACAAGGAGATCGACCTCCGGTTCGTCGTCGGCTACGGACCGCTCGAGTTCCGTGACACCCTCCACATGCTCGCCGAGGGCAAGGTCGACGCCAGCCCTCTCGTCACCGGGACTGTCGGCCTCGATGGCGTCAAGGTCGCCTTCGACCTGCTCGGCAGACCCGACGACCACGCCAAGATCGTCATCGACCCGAGGAGCACCGCCACCGCCCCCTGATCCGGGGCTGCGGACCCTCGCTGTCGCAACGGTCGCGCCGAGACCCAGAGCGCCGGGCGCTCAGCCAAGCCGCTCGACTTGATGGAGAAGACGACGTGTGCGCAACGGACAATGCGGAAGAGGTGCGATGACGAAGGTCGGGTTGGTGCTCGGCGCCGGCGGCAAGGTCGGCGAGGCCTACCACGCCGGGGTGCTGACAGCGCTCGAGCACGATCTCGGGTGGGACCCCCGAACCGCCGACGTGATCGTCGGCACGTCGGCCGGTTCCTTCGTGGGGGCGATGCTGTCGCTCGGGGTACCGGCGAGCGATCTGGCCGCCAACCTCGTCGGGGCGCAGGTGTCGCCGGAAGGAGCGGAGGTTTTGGAGCCCCTACGTCGGGCAGAACGCCCTTTGCCGCCTCTCAAGGTCTCCGAGGTCCTGCGCGGTCGGTGGAACCGGCCGTCACCTCACCTCCTTCGATCGGCGGTGCGGCGGCCCTGGGCGCTGAGCGCCAGCAGAGTGGCCATGACGTTGGTCCCCGACGGGAGGATCGACCTGCTCGAACACGCTGCCGAGGTGTTGGCGACCCCTGTCCTGAACGGGAGCTGGCCCCAAGCACTTCGGATCTGCGCGGCGCGACGCAGCGACGCCCGCCGCATCGTGTTCGGCGCATCAGGTGCGCCGCCAGCCTCGCTCGCCGAAGCTGTGGCGGCATCGTGCGCCATCCCTGGCTACTTCGCGCCGGTGTCGATCGGAGGTATTCGGTACATCGACGGGGGGGTGCACTCGCCTACCAACGCCGGCGTCCTCCGGCACGCCGAGCTGGACCTCGTCATCGTGTCGTCGCCGATGTCCGCCGTTCCGGGGCGGGGTCGAGACCAGTTCCGGCAAGCAGCGCATCGGCAGCTGACACGTGAGACGGACGCACTACGCAAGGCCGGCACGACCGTGGTCACCTTCGAACCAGGCCGCCGATCGCTCGCCGTGGTGGGCACCGACGCGCTCTCTGCAGACCACGCCACCGAGATCGTGCAGGCGGCGTTCTTCGAAGCGGGACGGTGGGCGAGCCATCGTCGAACGGCGCCCCTCTTGCAGCCCATCGCCCAGTGGTGACGGGGTCGGGTGGGTGCCGTCGAGGTGGTCGTCGTGGGCGTCGACGTCGAACGCCTCCTCGACCGCGTTGCGGGTCTCGCCTTCTGGGAGAGGCCCTCCCAGCCACCCGCTTTGCGGGTCACAACGATGTGGCATCCAGATCGGGCCTGTTCGTCGACGGGCCGTGGAGAGGAACCGCAGACGCCTGCGTCGGAGGCGCGGAGGTGCGTGGTCGATCGTGCTGGACCGGGTCCGACCCTTAAGTCACGGTTCGGTCACGTGGAGGTCACGCCGACCTCCTCCGAGCCATCAGCGGGGCCCAAAAGGCCCTGACCTGCGGTTTTGTGTGGAGCGGGCGAGGGGAATCGAACCCCCGTCACCTGCTTGGGAAGAAGACAGCAGGGGTCTCACGACCGGCGCTGATTCGCGTCACCGCTGGTCAGGGGCCTGTTGCGTGCTGGCCTGTGCTGTCGAATGTGGCCTGATGCTGTCTCGTTAGGTCACGGTTAGGTCACGCCGACGTCTGAGCGGCCTTCGCCGGGTGGTCACGAAGCGTGGTCCTCGGCGGTGACCACGGAGCGTCGTCTCGAGCTCAGCGGCGCCGTCGGAGGGAGCGAGCCCCGACGCCGGCGGCCCCCCCGGTGACCGGTCATCGCTGGTCGGCGGGGCGAGCGCTCTCGGCCCACCAGTCCCGTTCCTCGCCGCCGTTGCGCATCTGCGCAATCGCAGCGGCGGCGTGCAACACGTGACTGCCTGTCGATCCGCAGAACAGCCAGAGCTGCTTCGCAGCGCCCTTGTAGCGATGGATGAGATCGTCCAGCTCGAACTCGTCGACCTCGCCCGCATCGAGCTTGATGAAGCCCACCCGGACGTGCTCGAGCAACGATCGCAGATGTTCCTGGTGGTACGCGCCGACGATGGCCAGCGCCTCCCGCCGCTCCGTCCTGTCGCTCAACGCCTCAGCAGAAGGGGGCTGCTCGGCCACCGCGACGAACGTACTTCCATCCCGTCGTGGACGCTCGCGAATGGTTGATCTGAGGACCACCACCGCGCCGTGTATCGGCACTTCGGAGCGCCCTCTACCCGGCGTTTGGTGTCACTCTTTCCAGTTCGCAGTGAGTCGCAGTCTCTGCCGCCAGAGATCAACGGCGTCCTCGGCTCCGGCTCTCTCGACACGTTCCAGGAGTTCTTCACAGCGGTCGACCATGGCTGCCTGGCGGTCGGTCCACGTGACGTCCAGCTGGGCCGCCTCGAAGAGTTCCGGTATGGCATTTTGGTCGCCGGGGTGGTGCATTCGGACGATCCACTCTGCCCATGCAAGATCCTCGACGGGATGTCCGACGTGAGCGAACTCCCAGTCCAACAGCGCGCGGACCTCACCGCCTTCGATAAGCACGTTCTGCGGGCCGAAGTCTCCATGGACAATGACAGATCCGCTCCCTGCAAGCCCTGGGACTGCGGTCGCTTCGATCTTTTGCAGTCGACCGAGCAGAGAGCCCAGCAATCCAAGTACCTCCGCGGCGCGTCCCGCATCGATTGCATCCTGGCCGTGTATCCCCGGCACGTCGCGCAGCGTCACGGTCGGGATGGACGCGTCGCGCCCGATCGCCTCGGCCACAGGCAGTCGGCCTGCGAGATGCGAAAGACACGCGTACTCGCGCGCAAAGCGGTCGGTTGCATCTGGCCCGACATACCGCTTCTCTACGATGCCCCTGCCCGGTCGGCGTGTGTGGTTCGTGTACCCGTGTCGCAAGCGGCTCACACGATCATTCTGCCCGCCCTCGCCGCCGTGTCCGGCGAGATATCAAAGGTGGTCGGCCTGTCCCGAGGTGCCGGTCGGGGACGCGACTACTGCCGGCTCGCCGACGCCCGAGGCCAGCGCGAACGAACATTCGGTGGCCGACGCCGTCGAGAGCGCGCTGGCGCCGGTGCTCGCCGACGGCGCGACCGAGCGGCACTTATGGGCGGCCGAGACGTCGACGAGCGTCGGTGACAACCTCGTCGACCACCGACGGCTCTCGGAGCGATCGGAGATCGTCGGCGGTTACCACGACACCGTCTGTCTTTTCGAAGTAGGGCACGCGCCAGGGCAGGAGCGCAGCGGAGGATCCTCGGGTGACACCCACATCTCGAACGTCGCTCCACATGATTTGCCTCGTTCGGATGAAGGTACGGAGGACGACCGCATGGTCATCCATCGTGACGACGGGCACCTGCCACGAGCGAACGGCGGCGGCGGTCAGAAAGACGAGGCCCAAACCGACGAAGGCCACAGCGGCCACGTTGGATGTTCGGACCAGCAACGAGGCCATGAGGAGCGCCATGAAACCGAAGGCAGGGCGCGGTCAAGCGGCGGTTGCTACGAGGTCAGCGTAGACCTCTGCCGGTGTGTGCCATCCGAGGACCTTGCGGGGTCGACCGTTCATCTCGACGGCGACGGCTTGGAGCTGGTCGTAGGACACCT
>JAABUN010001254.1_pt1 | contig 58048 bp, 62 predicted proteins | sample 5559311 | NCBI WGS metagenome assembly JAABUN01 (sample SAMN10711877, study PRJNA513370) | rock metagenome | isolation source: Antarctica rocks | place: Antarctica: Victoria Land, Siegfried Peak sud
AAGAACCTCAAGCGCACCGGCCGCGGCTACCGCTCCCCGGCCAACTACAGATGCCGCATCATGGCCTACAACACCGCCCGAAGCGCGGCGTGAACACCCAAGTTCACGCTGAATGTCGGAGAGCCCCCAAACCCACCCCCGGTAGGCACCACTGGGCGCAAACCCACCCCCGGTAGGCACCACTGGGCGCAAACCCACCCCCGGTAGGCACCACTGGGCGCAACCTCCACACCCACTGGTGCCAACCCGGGCACCTCCCGAACCGGCTGGTGCCAACCCGGGCACCTCCCGCACCAACCGCAGCGGTTCAGGCGAAGTCGCCAGCGGCGCGTCGCACGGGCCGAAGCACCTCGGTGAGACGCAGCACCGCCGCTTCGTCGAGCGCACCCAGTCCGAACTCGGCGTCGACCAGGTCGGCCGTTGCCCGCTCGACCACCTCGCCTCCCGCGGTGGTGAGCACCGCGAGCGCGGCGCGGCGGTCGGAAGGGTGGGGCCGCCGCTCGACGTACCCGGAGCCCACGAGGCGTCGCACGATGCTGGTCACCGAGGTCGGATGCACCTGCAGCCGCTCACCCATCTTGCCGAGCGGGAGCGACCCACGACGGGAGAAGGCCAGCAGTACCAGGGCTTCGTACCCGGCAAAGCTGAGGCCGTGGCGCCGCAGTCGTCCGTCGAGCTCGGTGAGCAGCAGCTGGTGGGCCCGCATCACCGAGGTGACCGCCCGCATCTGCTCCACACCCTCCCAGCGGGTGGCCCAGTGCCGGGCGGCCTCGTCGATCGGATCGAAGGGAAGGGTGGCCACCTCGAGGAGGCTAGCGAGGAGCCGGGGTCAGCGCTCCGGGCCGGTGTTCCAGGAGTACGCAGGCACGTCCGCGGTAGGGAAGTCCTCCTCCGCAGCGGTGGCCAGCTGGTGGCAGCGGCACCCGCAGCAGTGCACCGCTGACGGCACCGCTGACGGCACCGCTGACGGCACCGCTGACGGCGCCGCGTCGGCGGGGTGCCGCGGGTGGATCAGCCGTTGGATCGTGCGCTCCCGCTCGTCCGGGCGGCCGACGAAGCGGATGTCGCGCAACCCTTGCTCCTGCGCCGCCGACTCGAAGACGAAGTGCCCGTAGCCCAGCAGCAATCCGAGCAGCGGCTTGTGGACGGTGATGTCCAGGACTCGCTGGATCGGCATCGAGGCACGTGACCGGCGCAGCACCCCACGGACCCGGAGGACCCGGTGGTTGGTGATGACGAAGCGGTCGGCGTGGTGCTGCACGGCCTGCCACCCAGCCCACGCCACCAGCCCCGCACCGACCGCGTCAGCGGCCCGCGGCCAACCATGGGCCAGGCACATGGCAAGACCCACGAAGGCAACCAGGGCGGGGCCGACCAGCACTACGCGGTGGCGCCGGACGACGTCTTGGACCCGCTCGTCGTCGTCCAGCGTCGCGGTGATGTCGTGCCCGGGCCCCAGCTCCGTGGCCCGGGCAGCCAGCCGGCCCAGCATCGGCTCAGGTCAGCCGGCGCAGGAGGCTGTCGAACAGCTGCCCCACCGCGGACAGGACGCTGCCGAGCCCGTCGAACACGGTGGCGACCGCGTCAGCGAACTGCGAGGGCTGGCTCAGCGCCCAGTAGAGGAAGAAGGCGACGAGGAGCAGCACGAGCCCTCTCTTGACGGTGGCGGCCACCGTGCCTCCTCGTTCGCCTATCGGCGCCGGCCGGTGCTCGGCACTCGGATGCGCCCCCTGTTTACCCCATGCGCCACATCCGCACCACGAGGCGCGCCGGGCTTTTGCTACTGGCGCCCAAGCGCTTTTGGGTGCACAGTCACCTGCTGGAGCACTCGTCGCAGCAGGCGGCGGAGTCCAGGCTCCCGGGCCCAGGGGCGCCGGGGAGGAGATCACGGTGGCTGACACGGTGGAGACAGGTCGCATCACGACCGACATCCCGGCTCGAATGGACCGCCTGCCCTGGGCGCGCTGGCACTGGCTGGTCGTCATCGGGCTGGGCACGGTGTGGATCCTCGATGGCATCGAGGTCACGATTGTCGGTTCGCTCAGCGACGCGCTCAAGAACCCCGACACCGGTCTGGGCCTCACCAGCAGCGACATCGGCCTGGCCGGCGCGGTCTACGTCGCGGGCGCCTGCATCGGGGCGTTGTTCTTCGGCCAGCTGACCGACAGGTTCGGTCGCAAGAAGCTGTTCCTCATCACCTTGGCCGTCTACCTCACCGGCACGGTGGCCACGGCGTTCTCCATGAACCCGCTGTTCTACTTCGCCTGCCGCGCCGTCACCGGTGCCGGTATCGGCGGTGAGTACGCCGCGATCAACTCCGCCATCGACGAGCTCATCCCCGCCAAGTACCGCGGCCGGGTGGACCTGGCCATCAACGGGTCCTTCTGGGTCGGTGCGGCGGCGGGTTCGCTGTTGACCGTCCCGCTGCTCAACCCCGACCTCGTCCCGGTCGAGATCGGCTGGCGGGGCGCGTTCGCGCTGGGAGCGGTCCTCGCCGTCGGCATTCTGCTCGTCCGGCGCAACGTCCCGGAGAGCCCGCGCTGGCTGTTCATCCACGGCCGCGAGGACGAGGGCGAGCAGATCGTCCAGGACATCGAGGGCTCGATCCAGCACGAGATCGGCCGGGAGCTGCCGAGCGTCAGCGAGACCATCACGATCCGGCAGCGCAAGACCATCCCGATCCCCATGATCGCCAGGACGGTGTTCACGCTCTACCCACGTCGCACGGTCTTGTGCCTGTCGCTGTTCATCGGTCAGGCCTTCTTGTACAACGCGTTCTTCTTCACCTACGGCGACAGCCTGTCGACCTTCTTCGGCGTGACACAGGTCGGCTACTACATCGCGCTGTTCGCCCTGAGCAACTTCGCCGGCGCGCTGCTGCTCGGACCGCTGTTCGACACCGTCGGGCGGGTCAAGATGATCTCCGGCACCTACATCATCTCCGGCGTCCTGCTCGCCATCGCCGGCCTGGTCATCGGCGACCTGTCGGCGGTGACCCTCACCGCCTTCGGGATGGTGATCTTCTTCTTCGCCTCTGCGGGTGCGAGCGCGGCGTACCTCACGGCCAGCGAGGTGTTCCCGATGGAGACCCGCGCCCTGTGCATCGCGTTCTTCTACGCCGTCGGCACCGCCGCCGGCGGCATCGCCGGCCCGTTGTACTTCGGCAGCCTGATCGAGAACGCCACTGCCTCCGGGGACATCACCGGCATCGTCCCCGGCTACTTCATCGGGGCTGCTCTGATGATCGCCGGCGGAATCGTCGCGATCTTCCTCGGCGTGCACGCCGAGGGCGAGACGTTGGAGAACATCGCCAAGCCGCTCACTGCGGAGGACGCGCCCAGCTCCGGCGACACCCGCGAGCCTGCGCCGGCCTGACCCGCCACACTGACAGGCAAGACCGACACCACAGATCGAGCGCCTGAGGAGCCACCATGCCGATGCCACCGCCCCGCGCCAGTACCGAGCTCAAGGGAGGCCGCCGGCGGCGGGCCGAGGTCGACCAGATCGTGCGAGCCCTTCGCGCGGAGGGCCCCGCGGACAACGACGAGCTCGCCCGGCGGGTCGCGGCGCAGTACTGGGACAAGAAGCGGTACGACCAGTCCCTCACCTGGGCGCTCAGCCAGGGGCTGATCAACCGCGACGCCGACGGGCGGCTCACTGCGGTCTGACCCGAGCAGACCGGGTCTGGACCCCTCAGGCCTGCTGCTCGAGGCCGGCCAGCACCTTGTCCGCGGCACTGTAGGGATCGGACTCGCCGGAGATGACGTCTGCCGCGAGGTCGTCGAGGCGGGCGTCGCCGCGTACGTCGGCGAAGCGCGCCCGCAGCGCGGTCAGCGCGATCGTCTCGATCTCGTCGCGGGCCCGGCGCACCCTGCGTCGACGCAGCTCGTCGTGCTCCTGCATCCAGCTGCGGTGCTTGTCGAGCGCCGCTACGAGCTCCTCGACCCCCTCACCCCGGACCGCGACGGTCTTGACGATCGACGGGCGCCACCCGCCGGGCGCCCGGTCGGCGAGCGCGATCATGCCGCGCAGGTCGCGGACGGTCTGGTCCGCCCCGTCCCGATCGGCCTTGTTGACGACGAAGACGTCGCCGATCTCGAGGATGCCCGCCTTGGCCGCCTGGATGCCGTCGCCGGCACCCGGCGCGAGCAGCACCATCGTGGTATCGGCGAGCCCCGCGACGTCGACCTCCGACTGACCCACGCCGACCGTCTCGATCAGGACGACGTCGCAGCCGGCTGCATCGAGCACCCGCAAGGCTTGGGGCGTCGCCCACGCCAGCCCGCCGAGGTGGCCGCGGCTGGCCATGGAGCGGATGAAGACCTGCCGGTCGGTGGCGTGCTCCTGCATGCGCACCCGGTCGCCGAGAAGTGCGCCGCCCGAGAACGGCGACGACGGGTCGACCGCGAGCACGCCGACCCGCTTTCCGCTCGCGCGCAGGGCGGTGACGAGCGCCGAGGTCGTCGTCGACTTCCCCACGCCCGGGGAACCGGTGATCCCGACGACCTGCGCCCGTCCCGTGTGGGGTGCGAGCCGCGCGCTCACCTCACGCAGCAGAGGCGACGCGTCCTCGACGAGCGAGATCAGCCGAGCGACCGCACGCGGGTCACCGTGGCGGGCGCGGTCCACCAGCTCCGGCACCGGTGCCGACGAGCGACCCGGGCGACCCGGTGAGGCAGCCGTTCGCGCCACGGCGCGGATCAGCCGCGGATGGGCACGCGCACGACGAGTGCGTCGCCCTGCCCGCCGCCGCCGCACAGTGCCGCTGCCCCCGTACCACCGCCACGGCGCGCGAGCTCGAGCGCGACGTGCAGCACGACCCGCGCCCCACTCATGCCGATGGGATGACCGAGTGCGATCGCACCGCCGTTGACGTTGACCTGGTCCTCGCTCAGGCCGAGCTCGCGTGTGCTCGCGATGCCGACGGCGGCGAAGGCTTCGTTGATCTCCACGACGTCGAGGTCGGTCGGGTCGATGCCCTCTCGCTCGCAGGCGCGGGCGATCGCTCGGGCGGGCTGCAGCTGCAGGCTGGAGTCCGGGCCGGCCACCGTGCCGTACGCGCCGATCTCGGCCAGCCAGTCGAGCCCGAGCTGCTCGGCCTTCGCCTTGCTCATCACCACGACGGCGCACGCCCCGTCGGAGATCTGAGAGGCCGAACCGGCGGTGATGGTCCCCTGCTGGTCGAACGCCGGACGGAGGCGGCCGAGCGAGTCGGCCGTGGTGTCGCCGCGGATGCCCTCGTCGGTGGTGACGAAGGTCGGGTCACCGCGTCGGCTCGGCACTTCGACGGGCACGACCTCGTCGTCGAACACGCCGTTCTTCCACGCGAGCGCGGCACGCTGATGGGACCGGGCGGCGTAGGCGTCCTGCTCCTCGCGCGAGCTCTGCAGCCCGTCGGTGTTGGCCTTCTCGGTGAGCAGCCCCATGGCCTGGTCGGTGAACGCGTCCCACAACCCGTCGTGGGCCATCGAGTCGATCAGCGACGCGTCGCCGTACTTGACGCCCTCCCGCGAGCCCGGCAGGTAGTGCGGCGCGTTGGTCATCGACTCCATGCCGCCGGCGACCACGACCTCGGCCTCGCCGCAGCGGATCATCTGGTCGGCGAGCGCGATCGCGTTGATGCCGGACAGGCACACCTTGTTGACCGTCAGGGCGGGCACGGTCATCGGGATGCCGGCCTTGGCGGCGGCCTGACGAGCGGGGATCTGCCCTGCGCCGGCCTGCAGTACCTGCCCCATCACCACCGAGTCGACCTGGTCCGGCGACACCCCGGCTCGCTCGAGCGCCGCCCGGATGGCGACGCCACCGAGCTCGGCCGCGGAAAAGCCCTTGAGCCCCCCGAGCAGGCGGCCGATCGGGGTGCGCGCCCCCGCGACGAGAACGGAACCGGACATGGCGGGCCTCCAGCGAGCGGCGGTGAGCAGGGACGAGGCGAGACGGGCCCTGGGCGACACATTACCGACCGGCCGAGGGGGGAGCCGGCGGCGGTCTGTTCGCCGCATCACACCGGCTCGCCTGCACACACCTGGCCACGCCACGATTGACTGCCCCTCGACAAACCTGCCCCTCGACAAACCTGCCCCTCGACCGACCCGTCCGTGCGACGAGCGCACGACACGTCTCGACCAGCCAGGAGTGAGCCCCCATGGTTCCCGAGCACCTGCTCAGCGCGATCGACCACGTCGGCATCGCCGTCCCCGACCTGGACGAGGCGATCGCCTTCTACGCCTCCACGTTCGGTCTGCGCACGGTGCACGAGGAGACCAACGAGGAGCAGGGCGTACGCGAGGCGATGCTCGCGGTCGGCAGCTCCGACTCCAGCATCCAGCTGCTGGCCCCGCTGTCCCCGGACTCCCCGATCGGCACCTTCTTGTCCCGCCGTGGGCCGGGGATCCAGCAGCTGGCGTACCGCGTGACCGACATCGAGCAGGTGTCGCAGGTGCTGCGTGACCGCGGCGTGCAGCTGCTCTACGACGCACCGCGGCGCGGCACCGCCGGCAGCCGGGTCAACTTCATCCACCCCAAGAGCGCGGGAGGCGTGCTCGTGGAGCTGATCGAGCCCGCCACCGGCGCGTGAGACCACCGAGGCAGACGTGAAGCAGATCCTGGACGCGATCTCGGCACCGGACACCAAGCCCGAGGACTTCGCCGCGCTTGCGGTCCCCGAGTCGTACCGCGGCGTGGTCGTGCGCAAGGACGAGACGACGATGTTCGAGGGAATGCCGTCTCGGGCGAAGGACCCTCGCCGCAGCCTGCACGTCGACGAGGTGCCGGTGCCCGAGCTCGCACCGGGCGAGGTGCTGGTGGCGGTGATGGCCAGTGCCATCAACTACAACACCGTGTGGACCTCGATCTTCGAGCCGGTGTCGACCTTCGGCTTCCTCGAGCGGTACGGCCGGCTCTCGCCGGCCGCCAAGCGGCACGACCAGCCGTACCACGTGGTGGGCTCGGACCTTGCTGGCGTGGTGCTGCGCCGTGGTCCCGGTGTGAACGTCTGGCAGCCCGGCGCAGAGGTCGTCGCCCACTGCCTGTCGGTGGAGCTGGAGCACCCCGACGGTCACAACGACACGATGCTCGACCCCGAGCAGCGCATCTGGGGCTTCGAGACCAATTTCGGTGGCCTGGCCGAACTGGCAGTGGTCAAGGCCAACCAGCTGATGCCGAAGCCGGAGCACCTCACGTGGGAGGAGGCCGCCTCCCCCGGACTGGTCAACTCCACCGCGTACCGGCAGCTCGTCTCGCGCAACGGCGCCGGGATGAAGCAGGGCGACACGGTGCTGATCTGGGGGGCCTCCGGCGGCCTCGGGGGCTATGCCACCCAGCTCGCGGTCAACGGTGGGGCAACGCCGGTCTGCGTCGTCAGCTCGGCGCAGAAGGCCGACCTGTGCCGGTCGATGGGGGGCGAGCTGGTCATCGACCGTCGAGCCGAGGGCTATGCGTTCTGGAAGGACGAGAACACCCAGGACCCCAGCGAGTGGCGTCGCTTCGGTGCCCGCATCCGTGAGCTCACCGGCGGGGAGGACCCCGACATCGTCCTCGAGCACCCTGGCCGTGAGACCTTCGGCGCCTCGATCTACGTCGCTCGCCGGGGCGGCACCATCGTCACCTGCGCCTCGACGTCAGGGTTCCTGCACGAGTACGACAACCGCTACCTGTGGATGAACCTGAAACGGGTCGTCGGTTCGCACTTCGCGAACTACCGCGAGGCGTGGGAGGCCAACCGGCTCGTGGCCAAGGGCCTGATCCACCCGACGGTGTCCACGGTGCACAGCCTGGAGGACACCGGGCTGGCCACCTGGGAGGTCCACCAGAACCAGCACCAGGGCAAGGTCGCGGTGCTGTGCCTGGCGCCGCACGAGGGGCTCGGCGTGCGTGACCAGCAAAAACGCGCTCGTCACGCCGACTCCATCAACCGGTTCCGCCGGGCTGGGCTCACGAGTACCGTCAGAGCGCGCACCGGTAGCCGCCGGCGCGGGTACGAGGGACCCTGAGGAGCACGTCGCACATGGCCGAGAACAGACAGTCCACCCCCGAGTCCCCGACCGATCGTGAGGATCGGGCTCCCACGCAGGAGTTTCGCGCCTCCGCGACCTCACCACCGACGGGGCGGACGACCGGGCAACCAGCCAGCCCAGCCAGCCCAGCCTCCGCTCAGCCGCCCAATCAGCCGGCTGGCCAGCCATCGGCGCCGTCGTCACCGGCGTCGGCACCCCCGACCGCGGCGGGTGCACCCACCACTCCCACACCGCCTCCCTCGCGGCCGGCTCCCCCGGCTCCCCCCGCACCTCCGGAGTTCCCGGTGGCCAGGCGCGGCGGCTACGACCGGCGCACGGTCGACGACTGGGTCCGGGAGCACGTACGCGCTGACGCGACGGCCATGGCCTCACTTCGGACGCAGGTCACTTCGCTGGAGGCCCAGCTGACGACGTTGCAGCGGCAGCTGACCGAGACCGCGACACCGAGCTACGCCGGGCTTGGCGGTCGGGCCGCGGCGCTGCTGGAGATCGCTGAGCAGCAGGCCGACGAGATGGTGGCCCAAGCGACCAAGCAGGCCGACGACCTGCGGCGCATGACCGAGAAGGACGTCGCCCGCATCCGCGCAGAGGCCAAGGTCGAGACCGAGGACATCCGCACGGTGCAGCTGCGCGAGCTCGACGAGGCGCGGGGACGGGTCGAGCGCGAGGTCAGAGAGCTGCGGAGCGCGGCCGACGTGGAGGCGCGTGATCTGGTTGCCTCAGCGATCCGGCAGGCCGACCAGCAGCGGCTCGCCGCCGAGCAGGAGTCCAACGCGGTCCGCACCAGCGCCAAGCGGGAGGCCGAGCAGGCGCGGGCGGCCGCCGACCGTGAGGTCAGTGAGGCCCGGCGCGTGCTGGCGGTCGAGCGGGAGCGATTGTCCAAGGAGGCGCAGAACTCCCACACCTCCGCGATGGAGGAGACCCGTCGCCTCGTCCAGGAGGCGGAGGAGCGCGCGTCGGCAGCCGAGACCCGAGCCCGCGCGGCGATCGATCAGACGACCAAGAACCGCGAGGACGCGATCGCGGAGGCAGAGCGCACGCTGAACCGCGCCCGCCGCGAGGCCGAGCAGCTGGTGACCTCGGCAAAGCGGCAGGCCGAACAGTTGGTGGCGCAGGCCAACGCCGACCTCGAGCGTCAGTCCGCGCAGGCTCGGGCCGAGCTCGACCACGTCGAGCGTCGACGCGACGGCATCATGGCGCAGCTGTCGCAGCTGCGTGACATCGGCTCCAGTTTCACCGGGCCCGACGTCCCGCTTGGCGACCCCGCGTCGGCCACGTCAGGGTCCACGAAGCCGGCCCAGCAGCCGCAGCCGGCGACCGAGAAGAAGGGTTGAGTCGGGCGCGGGTGCCTGACCGAGCGGCGTCGCGGCTAGTCCGTGGCCGGCCCGGGCACGGGCGCGTCGGCGAACACCGCTCCGGTGCTGTTCGCGTACGCCTGCGTGTCGGCGGTCCGCATCGGACCGGCCCAGGTCCGCGGCAGGGGCAGCGGCACCGACGGGGCGAGGCGGGCGACGATCTCGTCGAGGACACGCTCGGTGTCGCCGACCCACAGGTGCTTGGCGCCCTCGACGGGCACGACCTCGGCCTGCGGGATCCGGGCGAACCGAGCTCGTGCCTGCGTCGGCTGCAGGTAGTCGTCGTACTCGGGCACGATCGCGACCACCGGTCGCCCTGAGTTCGCCCACCGATCAAGGTGTGCATCGGTGCAGAAGCGCAGCGGTGGCGAGAGCAGCACGATCCCGCGCACGGCGTCGTCGAGTCCGTGCATGAGCGCCAGGTCGGTCCCGAAGGACCACCCCACCAGCCAGATGTCCGGCAGGTCGGCGAACTCGGCGTACTCGATGGCGGCGGCCACGTCGAAGCGTTCACCGCGGGCACCGTCGAACGAGCCGTCGCTGGTGCCCTGGACGCTGCTGGTGCCGCGGGTGTTGAAGCGCAGCACCGCGAGGCCGGCCAACGCGGGCAGCCGGTAGGACGCCTTGCGCAGCACGTGGCTGTCCATCATCCCGCCGTGGGTCGGGAGGGGGTGCAGGCAGACCATCGTGGCCACCGGGTCGCGGTCGGCGGGGAGCGCGAGCTCGGCGACCAGCGCCAGCCCATCGGCGGTCTGCAGCGTCACCGGCTGGCGCCGAGCCGGCAGCACCGAGCTGCCCCTGATGGGAGCGGGACCGGCGCTCATGGCGGGCCAGCGTAGGGTGCTGAGCGCCTCACCGGTGCGCGTGGTCGCGGAACCCGCGCCCCGCCTTGCGCCCGAGATGGCCGGCGGTGACGAGGTGCTCCAGCAGCGGCGCCGGCGCGAAGCCGGGTTCGCGAAACTCCAGGTAGAGCGTGCGCTGGATGGCCAGGGAGACGTCGTTGCCGACCACGTCGAGCAGTTCGAAGGGCCCCATCGGCAACCGGCAGCCCTGCTTCATCGCGGTGTCGATGTCGTCGGCGGTGGCGTAGTGCATCTCCAGCATCCGTACGGCGTCGTTGAGGTAGGGGAACAACAACGCATTGACGATGAAGCCGGCGCGGTCGCGGCAGGAGACCCCGATCTTGCCGAGGGCGCCCACGAGCGCCCGCACCGTCTCGCTCACCTCCGGGTCGGTCGCGACGGTTGACACGACCTCCACCAGCTTCATGACCGGGGCTGGGTTGAAGAAGTGCAGTCCGATCACGTCGCCAGGACGACTGGTGACGGTCGCGCACTCGATCACGGGCAGGGAGCTGGTGGTCGTCGCCAGGATCGCGCCGGGCCGACAGATCTCGTCGAGGTTCTCGAACAGCGTCTTCTTGACCGACAGGGTCTCGGCGATGGCCTCGACGACGAGGTCGACGCCGGCGAGCTCCTCCAGGCTGGTCGAACCGGTCAGGTGTCCCAGCGCATCGGCCCTGGCCCTGTCGTCGATCTTGCCGCGCTGCACGGCCTTGTCGAGCGAGCGGGTGATCGCCGCGGCCACGCCATCGACCTTCTCCTTGCTCCGGCCGACGTACGTGACGTCGAAGCCAGCTCGGGCGAACACCTCGGCGATGCCGGTGGCCATCGTGCCGGTGCCCACCACACCGACGCGGGCGATGGGGCGCCGCAGCCGCGGCTGGTCGTCACTGCGGGGGGTCTCCGCGTCGTCCACCACGACGGGTGAGTCGGGCGCCTCGTAGGTGTAGAAGCCACGGCCGGTCTTGCGGCCGAGCAGACCGGCGGTGACCATCTGCTTCAGCACTGGGGCGGGCGCGTGCAGGCGGTCGCGGCCCTGCCGGTACATCGTCTCCAGGATCTCGTACGCGGTGTCGAGCCCGATGAGGTCCAGCAGCGCCAGCGGGCCCATCGGGTATCCGCAGCCGAAACGCATGGCGGCGTCGAGGTCCTCGCGGGTGGCGTAGCGGCCCTCGAACATGGACGCGGCATGGTTGAGATAGCCGAAGAGCAAGGCGTTGGCGATGAAGCCGGCCCGGTCGCCGGCAACGACGGGGTTCTTCCCCAGCTTGGTAGCGAGCGCGAGGACGTCCTCGACCACGTCGGGCTCGGTGACGACGGTGCGGACCACCTCGACGAACTCCTGCACCGGTGCGGGGTTGAAGAAGTGCAGACCGATCACCCGGCCCGGGTGGGAGGTGGCGGCGGAGATCTCGGTGACCGACAACGACGAGGTGTTGGTCGCCAAGACGGTCTCGGGCGCAACGATGCGGTCGAGCGCCGTGAACACGGTGCGCTTGAGCTCCAGCTGCTCCACGACCGCCTCGACGACCAGCTCGCAGCCGGCCAGGTCCTCGAGTTCGGTGGTCAAGGTGATGCGATCCAGCAGCTCCTGCTGGGCCGACTCGTCGAGCTTGCCGCGGCTGACCGCCCGGTCGGTGGAGTTCTGGACGTGGCCCCGGCCGCGCTCGCAGAGCTCGGCGGTGCGCTCGACACCGACGACCTCGTACCCGTTGCGGGCGAACACCTCAGCGATACCAGCGCCCATCGTGCCGAGGCCGACCACTCCGACGCGCTTGAACTCGCGGGCCATGGGTGCACCTACTCCGTCCGGTCTGGGCGCCACGCAGGCGCTGGGCTCGGCGCGTCGCGGCGACCGGCGCCGGGACAGCTGGCGCCGGCAGTCTGCCACGCACGTCCGCGGGACCGCGTCCGGGCACCGAGTGGTGCCAGACCGGGTGCCCCGGCGCCGAGTGGTGCCACACCGGGGTGTCGTCCCGTCCCGTGGTGCCACATCGGGGATCAGGCAAACCCGTACGACCCGGCTGGCACCACGCGCCAGCCCATGGGACCCGGCTGGCACCACCACTTGCGGGGCTCAGCCCGCCCGCGCCACCCTGCCGGGCGGAACCCCCGCCGGTGAGACGGGCCTCGACGGCGCTGGCTACCCTGCCGCCGTGCGCCTCGTCATCGCCCGCTGCCAGGTGGACTACGCGGGCCGCCTGACCGCGCACCTCGCAGTGGCCGTGCGCCTGCTGCTGGTCAAGGCCGACGGCTCGGTCCTCGTGCACGCCGACGCGGGCGGCTACAAGCCGCTGATGTGGATGGTGCCGCCCTGCACGCTGCGAGTGGACCGCACCGCCGACGGCCTCGAGGAGTGGACGGTCGCCGCCGCCAAGTCCGACGACACCCTGCGGGTCCTCGTGCACGAAGTCCTGCACGACTCCGCGCACGAGCTCGGCGACGACCCTGGCCTGGTCAAGGACGGGGTCGAGAAGCACCTGCAGGAGCTGCTGGCCGAGCATCCCTCCACGCTTGGCCCCGGGCTCACGCTGGTACGCCGCGAGTACCCGACGGCCATCGGCCCGGTCGACCTGCTCTGCAAGGACGCCGCCGGCAGCGCGGTGGCCGTCGAGGTCAAGCGCCGCGGCGACATCGACGGGGTCGAGCAGCTGACCCGCTACCTGCACCTGCTCGACCGCGACCCACTGCTCAGTCCCGTACGCGGCCTGTTCGCCGCCCAGGAGATCAAACCGCAAGCCCGCGCGCTGGCGACCGACCGAGGGATCGCCTGCGTCACCGTCGACTACGACGCGCTGCGCGGCATCGACGACCCGTCGCTGCGGCTGTTCTGAGCGAGCGGGGTCCTCGGCTGGCGAGCGGCGTCTACCGTTCGCGCATGGGGCAGCCGCGCTGGGTCACCGACCACGGGCCGGAGCACTCGCAGTGGTACATCGAGCGCTTCCGTCGGATGGCCGACGAGGGGGTGGACCTCGCCGGCGAGGCGCGGCTGCTGGACGCGATGCTGCCGCGTGGCTCACGTGTGCTCGACGCCGGCTGCGGACCCGGCCGGGTGGGTGCCGAGCTCCACACGCGGGGACACGTGGTGGTGGGCGTGGACGTCGATCCCGCCCTCATCGCCGCCGCCCAGGCGGACCACCCCGGCCCGTCGTGGCTGGTCGGCGACCTCGCCGAGCTGGACCTCGCCGCCCGGGGTCACGCCGAACCGTTCGACGCCGCTGTGGTCGCGGGCAACGTGATGACCTTCCTCGCGCCCGGGTCCGAGAAGGTCGTGCTCGGCCGCCTGTACGCACACGTGCGGCCGGACGGTGTCGCGGTGATCGGTTTCGGCACCGGGCGTGGCTACGAGCTGACGGACTTCGACTCCCACCTCACCGAGTCCGGCTTCAGGCTCGAGCACCGCTTCGCCACCTGGGACCTGCGCCCGTGGCAGCCGGACGCCGACTTCGGCGTCAGCGTGCTGCGTCGCCCCGGCTGACACCTGCGCGCGGTGGACGGGGGCACGCTCCGTCGGCCGTCTGTCGCTCCGCACCATCAGCCGGGGTCGAGCCGAGCGGCCGTCATGGGTGGAGTGGCCGACGGAGCGTGCCCCCGGGCGCCGCGCGTCAGCCGCGGATGCCTCAGGCCAGGCCGCCCACGAGCTCGCCCACCTCGAGCGCGCACCCCCAGCTGAGCGTGACGCCCGCACCCCCGTGTCCGTAGCAGTGCACGACCGGCGAGACATCCGGGCGGTCCTCCGCCTCCAGGCGCACCGAGGGCCGCGACGGCCGCAGTCCGACCCGGTGCGCAACGACCGTGGCAGCGCGCAGCTCGGGCACCAGGTTCGCCGCTCGATCGAGCACCGCGACCGTCACCGCGGGGTCCGGACGAGTGCCCCACTCCCCCGCTTCGGCGGTGCCGCCGACGACGACGTCGTGCTCGCGCGGCACGACGTACGTCATGGCGCTGCCGCCGTCGCCGGCGGCGTCCTCGTCCAGCCACACCCGCTGGACCGGCACGCCGGTGAGCCGCATCACCTGGCCGCGCACGGGCGTGACCGTCGTGTCGCCGCTCAGCGAGCGGGCGCCCAGCCCCGTGGCGTTGACGACGACGTCCCCGCCGGCCGGGAGCGCTGACAGGGCCGCGCGCGTCAGCGTGCCTCCGGCGTCCTGCAAGCGCGATGCGAGGTACGGCAGGTAGACCGACGTGTCAGCGACCGGGGCGGTGAACGCCCATCCACCTGCGTACCCGCGGGGAATGTCGGTGGCGGGGCGCACCGACGGCACGCAGTCGGCCCACCAGGGGTCGGGCTCGGGTCGGCGCAGCAGCTGGACGGACTCCCGCATTCGTACGCCAGCGCCGTCCGGCGTGGCGGCCAGCCGGGCCAGCTCCTCATACGTCGCGGCGGCCCAGCCCAGCACGCGGTCCAGCGGGGCGGCGAGGTAGGGGTACCACCAGGCAGCAGCCACCGCCGATGTCGTCTCCAGCGGCAGGTCCCGGGCCAGGACGTGCACGTCGTGGCCGGTCTCGGCGAGCCTGACCGCGCAGGACAGCCCCACCACCCCCGCACCGACCACGACCACGCGCACGGCCCCAGTGTGCCGGGAGGACCCCGGCAGCGGCTCAGGCGGCGCCGGCCACCCGGGGCGCCATGGGGTCGGTGGCCTCGGACCCCATCTCACGGGCGACCCAGTCCTCGATGGCTTCCACGTCGTGGCTCGCGCGGGTGACCACGGCGAGCAGGTCGCTCATCCGGGCCACCTCCTCGACCTGCTCCTTGATGAACCACTGCATGAACTGGTCGGAGGCGAAGTCGAGCTCGGCGCGGGCGACGCCGGTGAGCTCGTTGACCTGCGCGGTGACCCGGCGCTCCTGCTCCAGCGCCAGCCGTACGGGGGCGACGACGTCGTCGAAGGAGCTGAGCGGCGCCTCGATGCCCGGCATGACGACCTGCGCGTCGGCGTCGAGGAGGTAGCGCACCATCATCATCGCGTGGTCGCGCTCCTCGAGCGCCTGGCGGTAGAAGAAGGCCGCCATCTGAGGCATCGTCAAGGCGTCGTAGTGGACCGCGCAGGCGACGTACTGCTGGGAGGCGGCGAACTCGTGGCCGATCTGCTCGTTGAGACGGGCCACGAACGCGGGCGACGCCATCAGGCCTCCTTTGTTAGGCACGCCTTACCTTACTGGTACGGTGCGCGCGTGGCGAAGAAGGCCAAGAAGCGGGCCAAGACCGAACGGTCCGGGCACAGGCCGAAGAAGAAGTGTTGTGTGTCCTCGACCAAGTGCGCCCGCTGCCCCTTGCGCATGCTCAAGGACGGGACCCTGCCCGCGGGCTACACGGTCAAGAAACGCCGCCTGGTACGCGTGGAGCTCGACGCCGCCTGACGGGGCGCGATCAGGCCCGCGGGTCCGCTCCGGGCCGCTCGGCCCAGGGCAGCTCCTCGGCGGAGCGCACGACCACCAGCCGGTCCCCCCGCCGCAGCTGGCTGACCGACGGGTCGAAGAAGCGGAGGACGACGCCCTCGCGCACCACCGCGATCACCTGGTCGCCGCACAGCCGCGGGGACTTGCCGACCTCCCGCGGCAGCACCTCCCGCTCGGCCACCTCGAGTCCGGTCCCGGTGGTGAGCAGGTCCTCGAGGACCTCGCCCAGAGACGGGCTCACCGACGACAGCCCGAGCAGGCGGCCGACCGACTCCGACGAGGTCACCACCGAGTCGGCACCGCTCTGGCGCAGCAGCGGGACGTTCTGCTGCTCGCGTACGGCCACCACCACCACGGCGTCGGGATTGGCCGCCCGTGCGGTCAGCGTGATGAGCACGGCGGCGTCGTCACGGTCAGCGGTGACGATCGCCTGGCGTGCGGACGCCATGCCTGCCCGCAGCAGCACCTCGCGGCGCGTGCCGTCACCGGCCACCACGGCATAGCCGTCCTGGCGGGCGTCCTCGACGGCGGTCGCTGAGCTGTCGATCACGACCACCTGCTCGGCCGTGACGCCGTTGTCACGAAGTGTCTGCACGGCGCTTCGACCCTTGGTGCCGTACCCGACGACGACGACGTGGTCATGCATGCGCTTCCTCCAACGGACGGTCCGCCACTGCTCGGCGCCCTGGCCGGCGAGCACCTCCAAGGTGGTGCCGACCAGGACTATCAGGAACAAGATCCTCATCGGGGTGATGACCATCGCGTTGAACAACCGGGCGCCCGGCGTCACCGGCACGATGTCGCCGTAACCGGTCGTGGTGATGGTGACCGTCGAGTAGTAGATCGCATCGATGAGGCCGACCCTGCCGTCGGCGTTGTCGTCGCTGTAGGAGTCACGATCGAGGTAGACCAAGGCGACGACCGCAAGCAACAGGACCACCCCGACCAACAGCCGCAGCTGCAGCGCACGCACCGGTGAGGCGCGGCGCGCCGGCAGCTGTACGCGCGGGAGGTCGGCCATCCGCAGACTCTAGGCGCCGGGTGAGCACCCCGCCGTGACTACCGCGAGGCGGGCAGGCCGTGAGCGCGAGCGATGACGTCGACGATCCGGCCCATGATCTCGGTCAGTCCGAAGTCCTTGGGCGTGAACACCGCGCTCACCCCCTGGTCGACGAGCCGCCTGGTGTCCGAAGCAGGGACGATGCCGCCCACGACGACGGGGACGTCGCCCAGGCCGGCCTCACGTAGCCCGGTCAGCACCTGCGGCACGAGCTCGAGGTGCGACCCGGACAGGATCGAGAGCCCCACACAGTGGACGTCCTCGGCCACGGCGGCAGCGACGATCTGGTCCGGGGTGAGCCGGATGCCCTGGTAGACGACCTCGAAGCCGGCGTCGCGCGCACGCACCGCGACCTGCTCGGCACCGTTCGAGTGGCCGTCGAGGCCCGGCTTGCCGACGAGCAGCCGGAGCCGTCCACCGAGCTGCTGCCCGGTGGCCCGCACCCGCTCCCGTACGGCGGCGAGCTCGGCACCAGCCGCGGCGACCCCGACCGCACCGGAGACGCCGGTGGGCGCCCGGAACTCGCCGAACACCTCCCGCAAGGCACCGGCCCACTCCCCCGTCGTCGCTCCGGCACGAACGGCGGCAAGCGTCGCCGGCATCAGGTTGGTGCCCGACTTGGCGTCCTGCAGCAACCGCAGCAGTGCCCGTTCGACCTCGCCGGCATCGCGCTGTGCTCGCCACTCCTCCAGCGACCGCAGGGCGCTCGCCTCGGCCTCCGGGTCGGGCGCCTGCACGGCGGCGTCGAGGTCGGCGGTCAACGGCGACGGCTCGGTCTGCGTGAAAGCGTTGACGCCGACCACCGTGTCCGTGCCTGCCTCGATGCGGCCGCGGCGGGCGGCGTGGGAGCTGACGAGGGCCTGTTTCATGTAGCCGGATTCCACTGCGGCGATCGCACCGCCCATGGCTTGCACCCGGTCGATCTCGCGCCGCGCCCCCTCGACCAGCTCAGTCACCTTGGCCGCCACGACGTACGAGCCGTCGAAGAGGTCCTCGTACTCGAGCAGGTCGGACTCGAAGGCCAGCACCTGCTGGAGCCGCAGCGACCACTGCTGGTCCCACGGCCTGGGCAGGCCCAGAGCCTCGTTCCAGGCCGGCAGCTGAACGGCCCTGGCGCGGGCGTTCTTGCTCAGCGTGACGCCGAGCATCTCCAACACGATCCGCGCGACGTTGTTCTCCGGCTGCGCCTCGGTGAGTCCCAGAGAGTTGACCTGCACGCCGTACCGGAAGCGGCGCATGCGCTCGTCGGTCACCGCGTAGCGCTCCAGCGTCAGCTCATCCCACAGCTGCGCGAAGGCGCGGACCTTGCACATCTCCTCGACGAAGCGCACCCCGGCGTTGACGAAGAACGACATCCGCCCGACCACCCGCCCGAAGTCCTCCGGTGGGACCTGACCGGAGTCACGGACCGCGTCCAGCACCGCGATGGCGGCGCACAGGGCGTACGCCAACTCCTGCACCGGTGTGGCCCCCGCCTCTTGCAGGTGGTAGCTGCAGATGTTGATCGGGTTCCACCTCGGCACCTCGCGCAGCGTGTAGGCGATCATGTCGGTGGTGAGGCGCAGCGAGTGCTCCGGCGGGAAGACGTAGGTCCCGCGGGAGAGGTACTCCTTGATGATGTCGTTCTGCGTGGTGCCGGTCAGCTCCGACGGTGCGACACCCTGCTCCTGCGCCACCACCTGGTACATGGCGAGCAGCCACATCGCGGTGGCGTTGATGGTCATCGAGGTGTTCATCTCGCCGAGCGGGATGTCGGCGAAGAGCCGGCGCATCTCCCCCAGGTGCGGCACCGGCACCCCCACCTTGCCGACCTCGCCCCGCGCCAGCACGTCGTCGGGGTCGTAACCGGTCTGGGTCGGCAGGTCGAAGGCGACCGAGAGGCCGGTCTGGCCCTTGGCGAGGTTGCGCCTGTACAACGCGTTGGAGCCCGCGGCCGAACTGTGGCCGGCGTACGTGCGCATCACCCAGGGCTGGTCAGCCATGCCGCGATCGTAGGACTGCCGCCGGGTCGGTGACCGCGTACGTGAGGCGCCTCACGCGCCCCGGGGCAGGTCAGGACTCGACCGGGCCCGCCTGCACCGGCAGCGACTGGGTGAGCAGGATGCGGCTCAACCGCGTCACGACCAGCGCCCGGCGCAACTGCGGCCGGCAACCGACCAGCACGAGTCGCCGGTCGGCGTCACGCAGCCGCCGGTGGGTCGAGGTCAGCAGCCCGAGGCCGGTGACGTCGACCCACTCCACGCCCGAGCAGTCGAGGAAGAGGTCGCCGTGGCCGGTGGCGACCACCTGGGCCAGCAGCTCACGGACCCGACTCACCGACGCGGCGTCGAGCTGGCCGTCCAGCCGCACGACCGTGGGCGCCGCAACGGCTGCACGGACCGTCATGAACCATCTCCTTGCCCGACCAAAGCTGACCGAGAGGTCATTGTGCCGCACCGTGACCAACTTTTGACGCTAAGTGCACGGCGGGTCGCGCTCGTACCTCGGCCGGGTTCACACTGGACGAGTGGCTTGGCTCCTGAGCGCGAACGGCGACCCGTGGGTCGCGTTGCCGATCCCCGCGGCTGGTACGACGCTCGAGGACTACTTCGTGGTGCCGATGCTGGGAATGCTCGCGGTGAGCGTGCTGGCGCTGGTGCTGCGGTGGTCACACCAGCCTCCGAAGGCCGACGGCGGCCGGTCACGTGGGGCTGCGGTGGGCGACCACGGCATGCTCGTGCCCGTGGTGAGCGTTCCGGACGAGGGCGATGCCCGCGAGAAGGCACGCCAGCTGGCCGAGATCGGCATCCAGGCCACGGTGTCGCCCATCCGCGCCGAGCACCTCGTCCTCGTCTGGCCGTGGCAGGCGCAGGCTGCCCGAGACTGCCTGGCGCGCCGCAGCGGCGGGTGAACCTGGCAGCGAGCCGTGTGCTGGGCTTCCCTAGGCTGACTTCCCTAGGCTGGCTGCCATGGTCAACCTGACGCGCATCTACACCCGTACCGGTGACGACGGCCGCACCCGTCTTGGCGACATGAGCGAGACGAGCAAGACCGACCTGCGGCTGCTCGCGTACGCCGACGTGGACGAGGCCAATTCCCAGATCGGTTACGCCCTCGCGGTCGGCGGGATCGGCGGGATCGGCGGGGACGGCGAGGACGGCGAGGAGGTCGTCGCCGTGCTCCGGCAGGTCCAGAACGACCTGTTCGATGTGGGGGCGGACCTGTCCTGCCCGGTGGTCACCGACCCGAAGTTCCCCCCCTTGCGGGTGCAGCAGTCCTACGTCGACCGGCTGGAGGGCTGGTGCGACACCTACAACGAACCGCTGGAGACCTTGCGCTCGTTCATCCTGCCCGGTGGCACGGTGGCGTCATCGGTGCTGCACGTGGCCCGCACGGTGACCCGGCGGGCCGAACGCTCGACGTGGGCGGCGCTGGCCGAGCACGGCGACAGCATGAACGTGCTGACCGCGCGCTACCTCAACCGGCTCAGCGACCTGCTGTTCATCCTGGCCCGCTACGCGAACCGCGAGAGCGGTGACGTCTTGTGGCAGCCCGGCGCCAACCAGCAGTGAACGGACGGGCGCGCGGCCGAGTCCGGGCGGCGCCGTCCGTCCGCACCCAGCGGTGCCGGGCGGGGCACCCGACCTACCCAGTGGTGCCAACCGGGGCACCCAGATCCCATCCGAGCCCGGTCTGGCACCACTCGGTGCCGGGCGGCGCCGGTCTGGCACCACTGGGTGCCGGGCGGCGCCGGTCTGGCCCTCGGTGCCGGCCCGAGCTGGTGCCACCGCACGTGGCCGGCGTCGGTGCTCACACGGCCCGGCTGGCGCTGTGACCGGGGGGAGCGGCCTCCAGCCAGGCCAGCATGCCGGTGAGCGACTGCGGGCTCATCGCCAGCTGTACGGGCCCCTGCTCGGTGGTGCATTCCACCACCACGTGACCGCTGAACAACGCGTACGCCTCCGGTCCTTGGGGCTCGCGGCGGACCACCACGTCCAAGGAGCCGCGTTCGAAGACGCGCTCGGGGCGCAGTGAGAACGAGAACACCCGGAACCACTCGAGCCTGTCACCGCCGTAGCGGCCGACCCCGAGGGTCCAGCCCCGGGCTGTGCGAACGCCGTCGTCAACGCCGGGCGAGACGCTCAACTCGAAGGTGAGGTGGCTGCGGCTGACCCACCAGCGACGTGCGACCAGCCAGACCACGGTCACCAGGGCCAGCGTCAGCAAGGTGGCGACGGACTCGACGAGAACCACCTCGAGCAGGTTCACCTGGGCCCTCCCCTCGCCTGCGTGCGTCGCGCTCCCACGGGGCGGACCCGGTCACCGTTGCCTTCTAGCCTGACCGTTCGGCGGCCCGCACCCGGGCCTGAGCCTTGCGTACCCGTTCGGCGGCATCCTCGTCGTCGGACCCGACCGAGTGCGCCTGCTCGAGGTCGTGCCTGGCCTGCTCGAGGTCGATGTCCTGAGCCATCGTCGCCTCGTCGGCGAGGATCGAGACGCGGTCGTCGGACACGGAGAGGAAGCCGGCGTCGACCGCGGCGACCCAGCACTGCGACTCGACGGTCTGCACCTCCACGGCCCCCTCGACGAGGACCGCCAGCAACGGCTGGTGTCCGGGCAGGATCCCGATGTCGCCCTCGGTGGTGCGGGCGATCACCGAGGAGGCCTCCCCCGACCACACCACGCGGTCGGCGGACACCAGCTCGACATGCATCGGGTCAGCCACGGTCCTTCTCCTGATCGGGTCGAAGCGGTGGGGTCACAGGGTCTTTTGGATCTCGTCCCACTTGCGGTCGACGTCCTCGAGACCACCGCACATGAAGAACGCCTGCTCTGCGACGTGGTCGTAGTCGCCGTCCGCGATCTTGGTGAAGGCATCGATCGTCTCGTCGAGCGGGACGGTCGACCCCTCGATGCCGGTGAACTGCTTGGCGACGTAGGTGTTCTGCGACAAGAACCGCTGGATGCGGCGGGCCCGCGCGACGATGACCTTGTCCTCCTCGGAGAGCTCGTCGACACCGAGGATCGCGATGATGTCCTGCAATTCCTTGTTGCGCTGCATGATCTGCTTGACCCGCGTCGCGGTGTTGTAGTGCTCCGCCGAGATGTAGCGGGGGTCGAGGATGCGTGAGGTCGAGGTCAGCGGGTCCACCGCGGGGTAGATACCGAGCGAGGCGATGTCGCGCGACAGTTCGGTCGTGGCGTCGAGGTGCGCGAAGGTCGTAGCCGGCGCCGGGTCGGTATAGTCGTCCGCGGGCACGTAGATCGCCTGCATCGAGGTGATCGAGTGGCCCCGAGTCGAGGTGATGCGCTCCTGCAGCACCCCCATCTCGTCGGCCAGCGTCGGCTGGTAGCCCACCGCAGAGGGCATGCGTCCCAGCAAGGTGGACACCTCCGAGCCGGCCTGGGTGAAGCGGAAGATGTTGTCGATGAACAGCAAGACGTCGACCTCCTGCACGTCGCGGAAGTACTCCGCCATCGTCAGCGCCGACAACCCGACCCGCAGGCGCGCGCCCGGCGGCTCGTCCATCTGGCCGAAGACCAGCACGGTCTGGCCCAGCACGCCGTTCTCCGCCATCTCGGTGATGAGGTCGTTGCCCTCACGGGTGCGCTCTCCGACGCCGGCGAAGACCGACACCCCGCCGTGGTCGCGGGCGACCCGGGCGATCATCTCCTGGATCAGCACCGTCTTGCCGACCCCGGCGCCGCCGAACAGACCGATCTTGCCACCGAGCACGTACGGGGTGAGCAGGTCGATGACCTTGATGCCGGTCTCGAACATCTGGGTGCGGGCCTCGAGGGTGTCGAACGCCGGCGCCCTGCGATGGATGCCCCAGCGCTCGGTGACGTCGAGCGTCTCTCCCTCGTCGAGGTCGAGCACGTCACCCGTGGCGTTGAAGACGTGGCCGAGGGTGATGTCGCCGACCGGAACCGAGATCGACTCGCCGGTGTCGAGCACCTGACTCCCCCGCACCACCCCGTCGGTGGGGCGCATGGAGATCGTGCGCACCATGCCGTCACCGATGTGTTGGGCGACCTCCAGGGTGAGCGTCTGCTCCTTCCCGCCGAGGTTGATCGTCACCGTCAGCGCGTTGTACAGGTCTGGCATGGCGTCGGTGGGGAACTCGACGTCGATCACCGGCCCGATGACGCGGGCGACTCGACCGACACCTGTGGACTGGTCGGACTCGTTGCGACTCACAATGGCGGTCATGTCTCTCACTCACTCCCGGCGGTGGCGTCGGCCAGGGCGTTGGCCCCTCCGACGATCTCGCTGATTTCCTGGGTGATCCCGGCCTGTCTGGCCTGGTTGGCGATGCGGGTGTACGTCTGGATGAGGTCCTCGGCGTTGTCGGTCGCCGACTTCATCGCCCGTTGGCGGGCGGCGAGCTCGGAGGCGGCCGCCTGCAACAGGCAGTAGTAGATGCGGCTGATGACGTAGCGCGGCAGCAGCGCGTCGAGCACCTCCTCCGCCGACGGCTCGAACTCGTACAGCGGCAGCAGGTCGTCTTTGGGCGCCGCCTCGTCGGCCTCCACCACCAGCAGGGGCAGCAGCCGGATGACGTCGGGGTCTTGCACCAGCATGGAGCGGAAGCGGGTGAAGACGACGTGCACCTCGTCGATGCAGGAGCTCTCGTCAGGCTCGGCGGTGAAGGCGTCCACGAGCACCTCACCGATCGCCCGAGCGTCGGTGGGTGTGGGGCTCTCGGAGAAACCCACCCAGCTCTGCGTGATGTCACGCTGCCGGAAGGTGTAGTAGATGACGCCCTTGCGCCCGCTGACGTACAGCGCGACCTCCTTGCCCTCGGCCCGCAGCTTGGTCACCAGCCGCTCCGCCTCCCTGAGCACCGCCGAGGAGTACGCCCCCGCCAGCCCCCGGTCGGAGGTGATGATGAGGACCGCGGCTCGCCTGGGGTCCTCCTTCTCGGTCGTGAGCGGGTGCTCGACGTTGGAGTGCGTCGCGACCGCCGAGACCGCCCGGGTGAGCTCGCGGGCGTACGGCGTCGCTGCCGCGGCCCGCTGCTTTGCCTTGATGATGCGGGACGCGGCGATCAGCTCCATGGCGCGGGTGATCTTCTTGGTGGCCTGGGTCGACCTGATCTTGGCGCGGTACTCACGCAGCGTCGCGGCCATGCTCAGCCTCGCTTCTGCTTCACGATCTGCTCCTGCTCGACGTTCTCGTCCTCGAGTGCCTCGTGCTCCTCACGGCCAGCATGGATGGAGCCGCCCTCGGAGGTCTCGAACTGCGCGGAGAACGTGTCGTGGGCCGAGGTGAGGGCGTGCTCGGTCTCGTCCTCGAACCTGCCCGACTCGCGGATGGCGTCCAGGACGCCGCCCTCGGAGCGCTTGAGGTAGTCGAGGAACTCGGCCTCGAAGCGGCGCACGTCCTCGACCGGCACCGGGTCGAGCCGCCCGGAGGTGCCCAGCCAGATCGAGGCGACCTGATCCTCGACCGGGTACGGGGCGTACTGGCCCTGCTTGAACAGCTCCATCAGGCGCTGGCCCCGGGCCAGCTGCTGGCGTGAGGCGGCGTCGAGGTCGGAAGCGAACATCGCGAACGCCTCCATCGCGCGGAACTGCGCGAGGTCGACCTTCAGCGAGCCGGTCACCTTGCGCATCGACTTCGGCATCGCGGCGCCACCCACCCGGGACACCGAGATCCCGACGTCCACGGCGGGCCGCTGGTTGGAGTTGAACAGGTCGGACTGGAGGAAGATCTGGCCGTCGGTGATCGAGATGACGTTGGTCGGGATGTAGGCCGACACGTCGTTGGCCTGGGTCTCCACGATCGGAAGTCCGGTCATCGACCCGGCGCCGAGCTCGTCGGAGAGCTTCGCGCAGCGCTCGAGCAGACGGCTGTGCAGGTAGAACACGTCTCCGGGGTATGCCTCGCGCCCTGGTGGACGGCGCAGCAACAGCGACACCGCGCGGTAGGCCTCGGCCTGCTTGGATAGGTCGTCGAACACGATCAGCACGTGCTTGCCGGCGTACATCCAGTGCTGACCGATCGAGGAGCCGGTGTACGGGGCGAGGTACTTGAAGCCGGCCGGGTCCGAGGCGGGCGCGGCGACGATGGTCGTGTACTCCATCGCGCCGGCCTCCTCCAACGCCGCACGCACAGCGGCGACCGTCGAGCCCTTCTGGCCGATGGCGACGTAGACGCAGCGGACCTGTTGTTGCGGGTCGCCGGACTCCCAGGCCTGCCGCTGGTTGATGATCGTGTCGATCGCGATCGCGCTCTTGCCGGTCTGGCGGTCGCCGATGATCAGCTGGCGCTGACCGCGGCCGATGGGGGTCATCGAGTCGATCGCCTTGATGCCGGTCATCAGCGGCTCGTGCACCGACTTGCGCTGCACCACCGAGGCGGCCTGGAGCTCCAGCGCCCGGCGGTCGCTCGTCTCGACCTCACCGAGACCGTCCAGCGGCTGTCCCAGCGGGTCGACGACGCGACCGAGGTAGCCGTCACCGACAGGCACCGAGAGGATCTCGCCGGTGCGACGCACCTGCTGGCCCTCTTCGATGCCGGCGAACTCCCCGAGGATCACGACACCGATCTCGCGCACGTCGAGGTTCAGCGCCAGGCCCAAGGTGCCGTCCTCGAACTCCAGCAGCTCGTTGGCCATGGCCGAGGGAAGCCCCTCGACGCGGGCGATGCCGTCACCGGCCTCGGAGACGTGGCCGACCTCCTCGCGGTCGGCCACGTCGGGTTCGTAGTCGGTGACGAACCGCTGCAGCGCGTCCCGGATCTCCTCCGGACGGATGGTGAGCTCCGCCATGTCTGTGCCTGCTCTCTCGTCGTCTGCTGTGTCGTCGTAAGCGGTGTCGTTGCTGAGGTTCTGCTCGTGGATCAACCGGTGATACGGCGGCGCGCGTCCTCGAGCCGACCGGACACGGTGCCGTCGATCAGGTCGTCGCCGACCTGCACCGCCAGTCCTCCCAGCACCCTCGGGTCCACGATCACGTTGACGTGCAGTGCGCGCCCGTAGTGCCTCCCCAGGGCCTCGGCCAGCCGGCGTCGCTCGGTCTCGGTCAGCTCCACCGCCGACGTCACCGTGGCCACCAGGCGGTTGCGCCGGTTGGCGGCCAAGGCTCCCATCTCGTCGATGGTGACCCCGAAGGAGCCGTGCCGGGCGACAGCGGCCTGACGGGCGAGCGCCACCGTAGCGGTGCCGGCCCGGGCCGAAAGCAGCGCGGCCACGATGTCGCGGCGTTGACCGACAGGCACCGCACGGTTGCTCACCGCGGCGCGCAACGCCGGGTCGCCGTGCACGACCCGGCCGAACCGGAACAGCTCGTCCTCGACCTCGTCGAGCTCGCCGCGCTGCTCGGCCGCGTTGAGGTGGGCCATGACACCCGCGCGCTCAAGGGCGTCGGGGAGATCTCGGGTTGACTGCCAGCGGACGGCGGCCGCGTCCGCCAGCACGTTGACGGTCGTGTCCGCGACCTTGCCGCCGTCGCGGCTGAACAGGCTGCGGACCAGACCCTGGCCACCGGTGCCGAACAGCTGGCGGACCATGCCGCGCTTGGCCTCCTCCGGCGCACCCGGGTCGGTCAGCAGGCGCCGCAGGACCGGCTGCGCGTCCAGCACCTCGACGACGGCGAACAACTCGTCGCCGAGGACGGTCGCATCAGCACCGCCCTCGACGAGCTGGTCGACCCGGTCGAGCATCCTGTCCTGCGACCGTGCGGAGGCGCCTCGCATCAGTGGCCCTGTCCGGCGGTGGTGGGCGCCTCGCTCGACTGGTCGGCCCCAGGCATGGACCCGTTCTCCTGCTGCTCGAGCTCGGCGAGGAACCGGTCGACGGTCCGCCGCTGGCGTGCCTCGTCCTCCAGGGACTCGCCGACGATGCGACCTGCCAAGGTGGTGGCGAGCGTCCCTACCTCCACGCGTAGCTGCTGCAGCACCTGGGTGCGCTCGGCCTCGACCTGGGAGTGGGCCGCTGCGGTGATCCGCGCGCTCTCGGCCTGCGCCTGCTGACGCATCTCGGCGACGATCTGCGCTCCCTGCTCACGAGCCTCCTCGCGGATGCTCGCGGCTTCGTGGCGGGCCTCGGCGAGCTGGGAGCGGTAGTGCTCCAGGGCCGCCTTGGCCTCGGCCTGTGCTTCGCGCGCTTCCCGCATGCCACCCTCGATCGCGGCCGTCCGCTCGGCGAAGACGTGCTCGAAGTTCGGCACCACGTACTTCCTGACCAAGGCGACCAGGAGCAAGAAGACGACGATGGCGAGGACGATCTCGGCGAAGTGCGGGACGAGCGGGTTGGGCTCCTCGGCGGCCAGCTGGGTGGGATCCATGATGAGACCTTTGTCCGGTGGCCGGGTCAGAGCACGAAGGCGAGCGCGATACCGATGATCGCGAGTGCCTCGGCGAGCGCGAAGCCCAAGATGGCGATCGTCTGGAGGCGACCTTGCGCCTCGGGCTGGCGGGCGACGCCGTTGATGTACGCCGCGAAGATCAGGCCGATGCCCACGCCCGGGCCGATGGCCGCGAGCCCGTAGCCGATCATGTTCAGCGAGCCGCTGATGTCGATCGTGCCGTTCATTGGTGATTCCTTTCGTTGGTCCCCGATTCGGGGATCAGTGCTCCTCGGCGAGGGCCCCGGAGACGTACATGGCGGTCAGGAGGGTGAAGACGTAGGCCTGCAGGAGCTGCACCAGCAGCTCGAGGAAGCTGATCGCCACCGCGAGCAGGAAGGAGATCGCACCGACGGGCGCGTACATGAGGTTGCCCGACTCCAGCAACAGGTACTCACCGCCGAGGGTGAACAAGATCAGCAACAGGTGGCCGGCGAACATGTTGGCGAAGAGCCGCAGCGCGAGCGTGACCGGGCGGACGACGATGTTGGAGACGAACTCCAGCGGGATGATCAGCGCCAGGATCGGCCCGCGCACGCCACCGGGCACCGACTGGTGCTTGAGGTGACCCAAAGGGCCGTGCCGCGCGACGCCCACGCCGTTGTAGAGCAGCCAGGTCAGGGCCGCGAGCCCGTACGCGTAGCCCGACCGGGAGAACGTCGGGAACTGCAGCAGCGGGATGATGCCGAACAGGTTGTTGATCAGCACGAAGAAGAACAACGACACCAGGTACGGCACGAACTTCATGAAGTCGTGCGACCCGATGATGTCGCGCGCGATGCCGTTGCGGACGAAGCCGTACGCCTGCTCGCCGGCGAACTGCAGCTTGCCGGGCACCATGGCCCGTTGCCGGGAGGCGACGACGAAGAACCCGAGCACCAGCACCGCGGACAGCACGAGCAGCAGCATCGGCTTGGTCACGCCGAGAGCGATGGCGGGCAGCTCGAAGTCCCCGGGGCCGGGCGGGGTGAACCCTTCCTCGGCGGCGACTGCGACGGCTGCGGTCGTCACGCGGTCTCCCTGTCGTCGGCGCCGGAGCGCGGTGTCGGCGTACGGGTCGAAGCGGTCGGTGAGCCGGAGCTCACCGCGCCCGCAGGGCGCTGAACGTGACGTACATCCCGAGGCAGGCCCCGAGCACGATGCCGAGCGGCGCCAGGAACGAGGTGTCCCACCACCGGTCGAGCAGCCAGCCGAGCGCGCCGTAGCAGAGCACTCCTCCGCCCAGCCGGCTCGCCGCGACCCACGGGTCCAACGATCGGCTGGTCGTCGAATGCTCCGACGACGCACTCGACGAACCGGAGGCCAAGGGGTCCGACGAGGAAGGGGTGCGGTGGTGGCTCATCGCGGTCGGGAGCGTAGCAGCCGCCACGGCGCACGGTCACGCCGGCGTCAGCGGCCTGGACCGCGCACCTCACGGCGCACCTCACGGCGCACTTCACGACGCGGTCCTCCGGTCACCGAGGTCGTACGTCGGCTCCCGGTGCCGCGTCGCGGCGACCACCTCGACGACCGACCAGGTCAATGTGGCGACGATGATCGTGACGCCCAGCGACACCCGGTCCAGGGCTGCGTCGAGGGCACCGCTCGCGGTGAGCAGCATCAGCACGACCATCAGGGCCGCCACCTTCGCGACGTAGAGCCCCAGCGCGATCAGCAGCGTGACCGCGGGGTCCAGCCGGCGGGTGCGGTCGAGCGCCAGAAAGCTGGTGGCGAAGAAGACCGCGACGAGCACCGACCCGGCCACGGAGCCGGCGAGCCCCGAACTGCCGGCGGCGGCGAGGGAGAGCAATGCGGCGACCGCTCCGACGCCGAGGCCGGCGCTCAGGCCCGCTCGCAGCATGGCAGTCGCTGCGGTACGCGGCGACGGGTTCTTGCGCGTGGCGGTCGTCATGACGGCGGCCGTTCCTCGGGGTCTTCGGGTGCTTGTGAAAACTAGCACAAGCGGTGCGTCGAGGTCCAAACGGCCGCCGGTACGCGCGCGGTTCGCGTCAGGTGACGGATCGGCCCATTCGCGGCAGCAGGACGGCGGTCGCGAGCGTCAGCACGGCGGCCGTCGCAACCACCGCGACGACCCGCCAGCCGCTGAACAGGCTGAGCGCGACCGTGCCGAAGGCGATCAACGCCGCCAGCAGGTACATCACGAGCACCGCGCGACGCTGCGAGTGTCCGATCTCGAGCAGTCGGTGGTGCAGGTGCTGCTTGTCGGCACTGAACGGTGAGCGTCCCGCTCGGGTACGTCGGATCACCGCCAGGGCCAAGTCGGCGAACGGCACGAGCAGCATGGCGACCGGCAGCAGCAGCGGCAGCAGGGTCGGTGACAGGTTGGCCGGTCCGGAGATGCCCTCGATCGGCTTGGCGCTCGCGGGGAACTGACCCGTGAGCGTGATCGCCGAGCAGGCCAGCACCAGTCCGATCAGCATCGAGCCCGAGTCGCCCATGAACATGCGGGCCGGGAAGAAGTTGTGCGGCAGGAAGCCGACGCACGCCCCGGACAGCGCCGCGGTGAGCAGTGCGGCCGGTGTCGCGACGCTCTGGCTGTTCTGGCCGGCGAGCACATACGCGAAGCCGAAGAACGCAACCGCACCGATACAGACGACCCCCGCGGCCAGCCCGTCGAGCCCGTCCACGAAGTTGACGGCGTTGACGGTGCCCACGACGAGGAGGACCGAGACGACCGCCGCCTGCACCGGGTCGATGACGTTGACCTCGTCGGCGAGCGGGAGGTAGTAGAACTGCACGCCCAGTGCCACGACCACCGTCGAGGCGGCCACCTGCCCGACGAACTTGGTGAGCGCGTCGAGCTCCCACACGTCGTCGATCACGCCCACCAGGCAGATGACCGTGCCGCCGACCAGCACCGCACCCGCGTCGTCCACCAGCGAGCTGTCGGTCGTGGACAGGAACGGGAGGTGGAGTGCGGTGAGGTACGCGGCCCACAGCCCCGCGAGAATGGCCAGGCCGCCGAAGAACGGGATCGGCACCGCGTGCACGTCTCGGTCACGCACAGCCGCGACGGCGTTCACGCGCACCGCGAGTGCGCGGGCGGGGACGGCCAGCAGGTACGTGACGGCCGCCGCCACCGTGAACAGCACCAGGTACTCGCGCACGTCAGCCGGCCGGCTCCTCGACGGGCTGGATGCGCTCGTCGAACTCGCGGAGGCGCTCCAGCGGCACGGGACCCCGCCGCAGCACTCGGCCGGTCGGACCGGTGACGTCGAGGATCGTGGAGGCGGTGTCACCGGGGCTGGCGCCCCCGTCGAGGTACACCGCCACGGACTCCCCCAGCATCTCCTGCGCCTCCTCCACCAGCGTGGCCGGTGGCTGGCCGCTGATGTTGGCGCTGCTCACCGCCAGCGGACCGGTCGCCTGCACGAGCCGCAGGGCGGGCTCGGAGTCAGGCATGCGGATCGCCACCGTCGAACGGTTGTCACCCAGATCCCAGGTGAGCGAGGGCTGTTGCCGACACACCAGCGTGAGCGGACCGGGCCACAGCGCGGCGACGAGCTCGCGTGCGTACATCGGCAAATTGGTCGCCAGCGCGTCCAGCGTCGTCCGCGCGGCGATGAACACCGGCGGCGGCATGTCGCGTCCCCGGCCCTTGGCCCGCAGGAGGCGATGCACGGCCGCGGCGTCGAAGGCGTCCGCGCCGACGCCGTAGACGGTGTCGGTGGGCAGCACCACCAGTCGACCGGACCGTACGGCGGTGGTGGCCGCCTCGATCCCCCGGGTGAGGTCGTCCTCGTCGTCACAGGAGAAGCGCTGGCTCACGGCGCCATGGTGCCACCGGCGGGCCGCAAAGGATGGAGAGCCGGGCGGCGTGTGAGCCGTTGACTCAACGCCGCGAGGCGAGCCCGGTGGCTCTCGGAGCCCGTCAGCACCTCGCCACAGGTCCCCCGGGCTTGCGGGCGGTGACGTAACGGTCGCGTCCGGTCAGGTCGCGGTGGTCGCGGATCTCCACCCAGCGCCCGGCGCTGGAGAACACCGCGGGGGCTGCCTCACCCTGCTGGTCGGCGTGCTCGGCCCCGACCACGCCACCGGGGCGCAGCAGGCGGTACGCGGTGCGCTCGAGCACCCGCATGAGCTCCAGACCGTCGTCGCCGGCCCACAGCGCGGGGGCGGGGTCGTGGTCGCGCCCCTCGATGCTCACCGACTCCCAGGCGTCGAGGGGGATGTACGGCGGGTTGCTCACCACGACGTCGACGGTGCCGTCGAGGTCGGGCAGCGCATCCGCCATGTCGCCCTGGCGCAGGTCGACCTGCGTACCGGCGAGGTTGCGGGTGGCCCAGCCGAACGCTTCGTCGTCGAGCTCGACGGCATGGACGTCGGCCCACGGCGCCTCGTCGGCCAGGGCCGCGGCGATGGCGCCGCTCCCGGAGCACAGGTCGACGACGATCGGGTGCGGGCGGTCACGGCCGGCCTGCTCGAGTGCCTCGATGGCCCAGCCGGCCACCACCTCGGTCTCCGGGCGCGGCACGAACACTCCCGGCCCTACGACCAGCTCGACCCGGCGGAAGGTCGTCCGGCCCACCAGATGCTGCAGCGGCACCCGGTCTGCGCGCCGGGCGACCAGCGCCTCGTATGCCTGCCGTTGCTGCTCGTCCATCGAGGCCGAGCGCACCGCGTGCCGCGGCACGTCGAGCACGTGTGCGGCCAGTGCCTCGGCGTCCTGGACCGGGGAGGAGACGCCCGCCCGCTCCAGCAGTGCGGCCGCCTGCCCGATCAGGTGTCTCACGGCGGGGAGCCTAACGAGGCCAGCCGATCCTGCAGGTCGGCCTCCACGAGCGCGTCGATGACGTCGTCCAGTGCCCCGTCGAGCACTGAGTCGAGGTGATGCGCCTTGTAACCGATCCGGTGGTCGGCGATCCGGTTCTCGGGGAAGTTGTAGGTCCGGACGCGCTCGGAGCGGTCGACGGTTCGGACCTGGGATCGGCGTACGTCCGCGGCGTCGGCGTGGGCAGCGTCTCGGGCCGCGGCCAGCAGCCGGGCGCGCAGGATGCGTAGCGCCTGCTCCTTGTTCTGCAGCTGGCTCTTCTCGTTCTGGCAGCTCACGACCAGGCCGGAGGGGAGGTGGGTGATGCGCACGGCGGAGTCGGTGGTGTTGACGCTCTGGCCGCCGGGGCCCGAGGAGCGGAACACGTCGATGCGCAGGTCCGCGTCGTGCACCTCGACGTCGACGGGGTCGGCCTCGGGCAGCACGAGCACGCCGACCGCCGACGTGTGGACCCGACCCTGCGACTCGGTCACCGGCACCCGCTGGACGCGGTGGACGCCGCCTTCGTACTTCAGCCGGGCGTAGGGCGCCTCGCCGGGCAGCGGCTGGCCGCCCTTGGCCTTCACGGCCATCGTGACCGACTTGTAGCCCCCGAGATCCGACTCCGTGGCGTCGAGCACCTCGGTGGCCCAGCCGTGCTGCTCGGCGTGCCGCAGGTACATCCGCAGCAGGTCACCGGCGAACAGGGCCGACTCCTCCCCGCCCTCGCCGGCCTTGACCTCGAGGATCGCGTCCTTGCCGTCGGTGGGGTCGCGTGGGACCAGCAACCGTTGTAAGCGCTCGGCGAGCTGGTGCTGCGTGACGGCCAACTGCTCGGCCTCGGCGGCGAACGACCCGTCGGAGCCGGCCAGCTCGCGGGCAGCCCCGAGGTCACCCCCGGTGGCCTGCCACTGCTGGTAGGTGCGCACGATGGCGCTGACCTCGGCGTACCGCTGCCCTGCCCGCTTGGCGTGCGCCGGGTCGCCCAGGACGGCCGGGTCGCTGAGGGCGCGCTCAAGCTCGGCCTGCTCGGCCAGCAGCAACTCCACCGCCTCGAACATCCCTCACCCTTCCCGTTCACCCCGACTCGGGCGCCAACCAGACGTGACACCGGCCCCACCCGAGGCGTGCTCGGAGGGGCCGGTGACCGTGAGTCGCTACTTCGTGGCCCCCCGGGACTTGGCGTAGCGCTGCTCGAAGCGCGCGACGCGGCCACCGGTGTCGAGGATCTTCTGCTTGCCGGTGTAGAACGGGTGGCAGGCCGAGCACACGTCGGCCCGGATGGTCCCGCTGCTCGCGGTGCTGCGGGTGGTGAACGTGTTGCCGCAGGTGCAGGTCACCTGGGTCTCCCCGTACGCGGGGTGGATGTCGCTCTTCATGACTAGATCCTCTCGCGGCCGCCGGGTCGCCATCGGCGATGACGTGAACCGGAACCAGGTCGTTCAGTGTGCCAGCGTCGTCAGTGTGCCAGCGCCGATCGCTGCGCAAGAAATCGGCCGGTGTTCACGCCACGGTGCAACCGCGGTCGCGTCCGTGCTGTTCCGGTGGAACCGCCTCCGCACCCACATCTGCGGGTGCTGCACCTGTTGACCATGGCCGCCTTGGGTGAGCCGACGCTCACCGTCTCGCCTTGGTTCGAGGCACGACGCGCCGACTACTACGACCGCCTGCTGGCGGTCAGCACCGATGGGCACTGGGACCCGTGGATCCGCCTTTTCGCTGACGGGCTGACAGCTTCGGCCAAGGGACACCGATCAGCAGCTGCGCGACTTGCTTCGCCGCGATCGGAGCTCAAGGCGAAGGTGCGCGCCGCAGGACTGCGGGCCGACAACGCCATGCGGCTGGTCGACTACACCCTCGAGCGTCCGATCTTCAGCGTGCGTCAGGTGCAGCGCCACCTTGGCGTTACCTACCCCAGGGCCAACGGGTTGGTCCGACAACTCATCAGCGCAGGCGTTCTGCGCCAGTACGGTGAGGCCGTATACGCCCGGCAATTCACCGCGCCGGACATGCTGGGCATCCTGTTGCGATCCTCCTGAGTGCAGCCGCCCGGCTTTTCCGTACGGCCGCCACGCCAGCCGCCACCACCGAGCCGGAGAGCCCCATGGCGCAGCACGAACCGTCCGCTGATGTCCCGATCGACCCCCGCCGGCCACCGGCGCCACGCGGCAACAAGCTGCTGGTCGGCGGCGCGCTCGTGCTCGTCGCGATCCAGGTCGTCCGGTTCGCCGTGGGCGGCGGCGGATCGGAGCCGGGCGTCGCCGTATTCGCGGTGGTGGTCCTGGTGCTGCTGCTCGTGAGCGTGGGAGCTGTTCGGGCGGCGTCGACACGCCGCCTGGCCGCCCGGGTGCAGACGCTGCGGCCGGAGGCCGTGGTGGTGCCGTGCTCGCTGTCGGCGGAGGGTCACGCCACGCTGCGCTCGCTCGGCGTCCCCACCACGGGACTGAGCGGCATCGGTGGCAGCGTCGTCGCGCTGCTCGCCGGGCCGCCGGGGGTGGAGCTCTGGCGAAAGCCCGGGGCGCCGCAGCGAGTCATCGGGCTCGACTGGTCGCAGGCGGGCCTGGCCCGAGGCAGCACCGCTGTGGGGCTGCGTCGTCCCGCCGCCCTCGTCCTCGCAGTCGACGGGCACCGGGTGCCGCTGCTGGTCACTACCGGGCTCGGGCTGCGGCTACCGGTCGCCGACGTCGATGATTCGATCCGCCGACTTCAGGCCGCCGGGCAACACCCCTGACCCACCGGCGGGTCAGTCGCGCTCGCAGTCGCGGCTACATCCGGCCATGTCGGTGACCCGCCCTAACGGTGTGGTCGCTGGCCGGTGCACTCCAGGTGGAGGTCGCCGACCTGATCCCGCACCGCCCCGGTCAGGCGCCCCACCCGAGCTGACCCTCGGCAGTCAGGCTGGCAGCAGCCGCTCGACGTCCTTGGCGATCTTCTCCGGCTTGGTGCCCGAGCCATACCTCTTGACGACCCGGCCGGAGGGGTCGATGAGGAACTTGGTGAAATTCCACTTGATCGTCTCGCCGAGCAGTCCGGCTCTCTCGTCGCGCAACCACGCATAGATCGGGTGCGCGTCATCGCCGTTGACGTCGACCTTGGCGAACATCGGGAAGGTGACCCCGAAGGTGGTCGTGCAGAACTCCTGGATCTCCGCCTCGGTCCCCGGCTCCTGTCCGCCGAACTGGTCGCACGGGAACCCGAGTACGACCAGGCCGCGGTCGACGTACTGCTCGTAGAGCTGCTCCAGCCCGGCGTACTGGCCGGTGAAACCGCACTGCGAGGCCACGTTGACCAAGAGGACGACCTTGCCCTCGTACGCCGACATCGACTGCGGCGCACCACCGATGGTGTCGGCGGAGAAGTCGTGCAGGGTCGTCATGGCTCTCCTCCTCAGGCGTCGTCGGATCAGACACTCGCTCAGTCTTCGTCACTGCGCCCGGCGCGGACGGCCTGCGGCGTCGTCTTGTTGACCTGCATGAGGAACTCCACGTTGCTCTTGGTCGACTTCAGCTTCTCGATCATCAGCTCGAGCGCCTGCTGCCCGTCGAGCGCCGAGAGCACGCGTCGAAGCTTCCAGACCACCGCCAGCTCCTCGCGGCTCATCAACAGCTCCTCGCGGCGGGTGCCGGAGGCGTCGACGTCGATGGCGGGGAAGATCCGCCGGTCGGCGAACTCGCGGCGAAGCCGCAGCTCCATGTTGCCCGTGCCCTTGAACTCCTCGAAGATCACCTCGTCCATCCGCGAGCCGGTTTCGATGAGCGCCGTTGCCAGGATGGTCAACGAGCCGCCGAACTCGATGTTTCGGGCGGCGCCGAAGAAGCGCTTGGGCGGGTAGAGCGCGCTGGAGTCCACGCCACCGGACAGGATCCGACCGCTGGCGGGCGCCGCGATGTTGTACGCGCGGCCGAGGCGGGTGATGGAGTCGAGCAGCACGACCACGTCGTGCCCGAGCTCCACGAGCCGCTTGGCCCGCTCGATCGCCAGCTCGGCCACGGTCGTGTGGTCGCTGGCGGGCCGGTCGAATGTCGAGGCGATGACCTCGCCGTTCACCGTGCGCTGCATGTCGGTGACCTCCTCGGGCCGCTCGTCGACGAGCACGACCATGAGGTGGCATTCGGGGTTGTTGGTGGAGATCGCGTTGGCGATCGACTGCAGCACCATCGTCTTGCCCGCCTTGGGCGGGGAGACGATCAGACCGCGCTGCCCCTTGCCGATCGGGGCGACGATGTCGATGATCCGCGTGGTCATCCGGGTCGCCTCGGTCTCCAGCCGCAGCCGCTCCTGGGCGTACAGCGGGGTGAGCTTGGCGAAGTCGATGCGCTGCCGGGCACTGTCGACGTCGGCGCCGTTGACCGACTCGAGCTTCATCAACGGGTTGAACTTCTCCTTGCGGTCACCCTCGCGCTGCTGACGCACCTGACCGGTGACGACGTCACCCTTGCGCAGGCCCCACTTGCGGACCATGGACAACGAGACGTAGACGTCGTCCGCGCCGGGCAGGTAGCCGCTCGTGCGTACGAACGCGTAGTTGTCCAGCACGTCCAGAATGCCGGCGACCGGCAGCAAGACGTCGCCCTCGCTGATCTGCGGCTCCCCCTGGGGAGCCCGGTCGCGGTCGTTGCGGCTCGTGTTGCTGCTGCCCCGGTCGTTGCCCCGGTCCCGGCTGCGGTTGCGCCGACGCCGCCGGCTGCTCGGCTCGTCGTCGTTGTAGCGGTCGTTGCGGTTGCTGCTTGCATCGTTGCTTTGGCTGCTCTGGTTGCTGCTTTGGCTGTTGTTGCCGCTGCTGCTGTTGCCACGGTTGTTGCCGTTGCCGCCGTTGTTGCGCTGTTGGCCGTCGCTGCGGCTGTCCTGCCGGTTGCCGCTGCTGGTGCCCTGCCGGTTGCTGCTGGTGCCCGCGCGCTCGTCGCTGCGGTTGGTGGCGGCGGAGGTGCTCACCGCGGTGCTCGCGGAGGTGTCGGTGCGAGCGGCTGTGCCGCCCGGTCCGCTGGGCCGGTCACCGTTCGTACGCTCGGGTGGCCCGGCGGCGTCGGCGCCGTTGCTCGCTGTGCCGCCTTGAGGTGGGGTGGTGGTCGGCGTGTCGGCAGCCGGCGGCGTTGCCGCTTGCGCCGACCCGGTCCGGTTCGACGAACTGGAACCGCCGCCCTGTGCGGAGGAGATGGCGTCGATGAGGGCGCCCTTGCGCATCCGGCCGGTGCCCTTGATGCCGAGCCCGGCAGCCATCTGCTGCAGCTCGGGGAGCACCATCGCGGCGAGCCCAGCGCCGCCTCGACGACGCGGGGTGGAGTCGCCACCCTGGTCGGCCGGCGGGGTGTCGAGCGTGTTGGTCTGTGTCACGTGAGGTCCTTCCACGTCGGGCGGCGCGATGCGCTTGACCCGGTTGGCCGCCCCCCGGCTGTTCCGGCGGGCGAGCGGAGGTGAACGTGTCGGAGGACGCGTCACCGGTTGAGGTTTCTCCGTCCGGCACACTCCAATCGGGTCAGGCGAGCCCGGGCGAGAGCCGAAGGCGCGCCACCTGACCAGGAAGGAGCCCTGAGTGCCGTGGTGGGAGGAGCACGGGCCTCGGTGCGGGACCGGTGGTTGCGGACCGTCCGGGGGACCTCGTGCAGTGCGAGACTAGCACCCACTGGACGGGTGCACTCACGACGGGGACAACACCGAAGCAGGTGTGTCGTGTTCCGTTGCCGTGCGGCTGCCCCTCGACACCGATCCGCGGATGCGTCAACGCTCAGCCTCCCGTACGCACCCGGGCGCCGACCGGGCTGATCGCCAGCACGTGTGCAGTCCAGCGGGGCGGAGCGGACGCCGCGAGCTCCTCGGCCGACGCCGCGCTGGTCGCGAACGCCAGCACGGCCGGTCCCGCCCCGGAGACCACTGCCGGGACACCCGCGCCCCGCAGCGACGCCACCAGCGCGACGGAGTCCGGCATCGCCGGAGCCCGGTACGCCTGATGCAGCCAGTCGCGGGTCGCTGGCAGCAGCAGGTCGGCGCGCCCGCTGAGCGCGGCCACCAGCAGTGCCGCCCGGCCGGCGGTGCGGGTCGCGTCGGCGTGCGCCACCGTCGCAGGCAGCAGCGCCCGGGCGAGGTCGGTGGACACGCGGTCCGGAGGTACGAGGATGACGACCTCGCCGACGGCGTCCAGCCGGGCCGCGCGGACGCCGTCACCGTCGTCCCAGGCGATGGTGAGACCCCCGAGGAGCGCCGCGGCCACGTTGTCGGGATGCCCCTCGAGGGCAGCGGCCAGTCGCAGCGCCGCGACGTCGTCGAGCCGCCGCGAGCCGTCGGCCACCAGCGCGCGCCCGGCGACCACCCCGGCCACGATGGCGGCCGCCGACGACCCCAGGCCGCGCCCGTGCGGCAGCACGTTGCGGCAGGTCAGCGCAAGTCCCGGCTGGCTGAGCCCCATCGTGTCGAAGGCGGCGCGAGCGGCGCGCACCACCAGGTGCGACTCGTCGCGCGGCACCGAGTCGGCCCCGGAGCCCTCGACGTCCACCTGCAGGCCGGAGCCGGTCGTCCGCATCGTGACCCGATCGCGCAGCGAAAGCGCGAGCGCGAGGGCGTCGAAGCCGGGTCCGAGGTTGGCACTGGTGGCCGGTGCCTCTACCGTCACCGGGTCGGCCGAGAAGGGGGTCACCGCAGACCGGCGGCGGCGGCCGCGGCGTGTACGTCGGCGTCGACCACCTCGTCGACCAGGGTGCCCACGCCCGTCAGGGCCGTCGCGGTGTCCTTGAGCCCGTGCCCGGTCACGGTGACGACGATCCGCACACCGCGCGGTAGCGTGCCCCGCTCGTACGCCTGCACCAGCCCGGCCGGCCCGGCGGCCGACGCCGGCTCGACGAAGACGCCGTCGCGAGCGGCCAGGTGCCGCTGGGCGCTGAGGATCTGTTCGTCGGTGACCGACTCGATGCAGCCGCCGGACTCGTCCCGAGCGGCGATCGCCAGCCGCCACGACGCCGGGTTGCCGACCCGGATCGCGGTGGCCACCGTCTCCGGCTGCTCCACCCGTCGCCCGCTCACCAGCGGCGCGGCACCGACGGCCTGGAAGCCCCACATCCGCGGCGCACCGGTCGAGGCACCGGCTTCCTGGTACTCGAGGTAGCCGCGCCAGTACGCCGAGATGTTGCCGGCGTTGCCGACTGGCAGCACGTGCAGGTCGGGAGCGTCGCCCAAGGCGTCGACGACCTCGAACGCTGCGGTCTTCTGCCCCTCGAGGCGCATCGGGTTGACCGAGTTGACCAGTGCCACCGGGTACGTCTGCGACAGCTCGCGGGCGAGCACCAGACAGTCGTCGAACCCGCTGCGGACCTGGATCACCGAGGCGCCGTGCAGCACCGCCTGGGCCAGCTTATTGGCCGCGATCTTGCCGTGCGGGACCAGCACGACCGGCACGAGTCCGGCCCGCGCTGCGTACGCGCTCATCGAGGCGGAGGTGTTGCCGGTCGACGCGCACACCGTCGCCCGTGCGCCCTCGCTGAGCGCCACCGACATCGCGACCGTCATGCCGCGGTCCTTGAAGGAGCCGGTGGGGTTGTCACCCTCCACCTTCAGCCGCACGTCAGCGCCGGTCAGCCCGGACAGCCACAGCGACTCCACCAGCGGCGTCCCGCCCTCGCGCAGGGTCACAACCGGCGCGCCGGGGTCCACCGGGAGCCAGTCGCGGTACTCCTCGATCACACCGCGCCACTGGTGCCTACGGCCCCCCGCGAAGCCGGTCACTCCGGTCCGCCCTCCACGCGCATCACCGAGCTGACGTCGCGGACCATGTCCATCTCGCGCAGGCCGGCCACCGTCGACGACAGCGCCGAGTCCGGCGCGCGGTGCGTCACGACGACGAGCTGAGCGTCGTCCCCGCGGCCCTCCTGGCGTACGGCCTGGATGGAGACACCGTGTCGAGTGAACTCGGTCGCCACCGCGGCGAGCACCCCGGTGCGGTCCTCGACGTCGATCGCGATGTGATAGCGGGTCAGCGTGTCGCCCATCGGCAGGAGATCGCACTGCGCGTGCGTCTGCTCCCGCGCGCCGGTGACCCCCTCGAGGCGGTGGCGTCCCACGGTCACCAGGTCACCGAGCACCGCGCTCGCCGTCGGCGCGCCGCCGGCGCCCGGGCCGTAGAACATCAGCTGTCCGGCGGACTCGCTCTCGACGAAGACGGCGTTGTAGGCCCCGTGCACGCTGGCGAGCGGGTGACCGAGCGGGATCATCGCCGGGTGCACCCGGGCCGAGACGGCCGGTCCCTCGTCGGTGCCCACCAGGGCGCACAACGCGAGCAGCTTGACCACGCAGCCCATCTGCGCGGCCGAGGCCACGTCGGTCGCGGTCACGTCGCTGATGCCCTCGCGGTGGACGTCGCCGGTCACCACGCGGGTGTGGAAGGCCAGGCTGGCGAGGATCGCGGCCTTGGCGGCCGCGTCGAAACCTTCAACGTCGGCGGTCGGGTCGGCCTCGGCGTAACCGAGCCGCTGAGCCTCCTCGAGAGCCTCCGAGAAGCCGGCACCGGTGGTGGTCATCTTGTCGAGGACGAAGTTCGTGGTGCCGTTGACGATGCCGGTGACGCGACGGACCCGGTCACCGGCCAGCGACTCACGCAGTGGCCGCAGAATCGGGACCGCCCCGGCGACCGCTGCCTCGTAGTACAGGTCGCGAGCGGCCTTCTCCGCCGCTGCGAACAGCGTGCCGCCGTCCTCGGCGAGCAACGCCTTGTTGGCCGAGACCACCGAAGCGCCGTGCTCGAGGGCGGCGAGGACGAGGCTGCGGGCGGGCTCGATCCCGCCGATGACCTCCACCACCACGTCGATGTCCCCAGCCGTCACCAACGCGTGCGCGTCGGTGGTGAACAGCCCCGGGTCCACGTCGAGGTCACGCTCCCGGCCGAGCCGGCGTACGGCGATGCCGGCGAGCTCGACGGGCGCACCGATCCGAGCGGACAGCTCAGCGCCCTGGGTAGCGAGCAGGCGGGCGACCTGCGTACCGACGTTGCCGCACCCGAGCAACGCCACCCGCAGGACGCGGGTCGACGGGTGCACCGAGCTCATCCCACGTCCAGGCGCAGCAGGTCGTCCTCGGTCTCTCGGCGCAGCAGCACCCGGGTTGCCCCCCCGCGGACGGCGACGACCGCGGGACGCGGCACGTGGTTGTAGTTGCTGGCCATGCTGCGGCAGTACGCGCCGGTCACCGGCACCGCAACCAGGTCACCGGGTCCGACGTCGGCAGGCAGGAACTCGTCCTTGACGATGATGTCCCCGGCCTCGCAGTGCTTGCCGACGACGCGCGAGAGCACCGGCGCCGCGGCTGAGCGGCGAGAAGCGAGCGTGCAGGAAAAGTCCGCGCCGTACAGCGAGCCACGGATGTTGTCGCTCATGCCGCCGTCGACGCTGACGTAGCGGCGGACCAGACCACCGTCGACGGGCACGACCTTAGTCGTGCCCACCTCGTAGAGCGTGCAGGTCGCCGGCCCCGCGATCGCGCGGCCGGGTTCGACCGCGAGCCGAGGCACGGCGATGCCCAGCGCACGGCACTCGTGGGTCACGATCTCGGTCAGCTCGGCGGCCAGCTGCTCGGGTGATGCCGGGTCGTCCTGGGTGGTGTACGCGATGCCGAACCCGCCCCCGAGGTCGAGCTCGGGGGCGGTGAACCCCAGCTCACGCTCGATGCGGGCGTGGAGCGCGAGCACCCGTCGGGCGGCGACCTCGAAGCCGGCGGCGTCGAAGATCTGCGACCCGATGTGGGAGTGCAAGCCACGCAGCTCCAGGCCGTCGCACGCCAGCACCCTGCGCACCGCGGCGAACGCATTCCCCTCGGCCACGGAGAAACCGAACTTCTGGTCCTCGTGCGCGGTGGCGATGTAGGCATGGGTGTGGGCCTCGACCCCGGCCGTGACCCGCACGAGCACCCGAGCCGTCACACCGAGCCGCGCGGTGAGGCCGGCCAGGCGGTCGATCTCGGCGTCGGAGTCGACGAAGATCCGTCCCACTCCGGCCCGTAGGGCGCGCTCGAGCTCGGCGGAGGACTTGTTGTTGCCGTGGAGGCCGAGGCGCTCGGCTGGTACGCCGGCGGCCAGCGCCACGGCGAGCTCCCCGCCGGTGCACACGTCGAGGCTCAACCCCTCCTCCACCACCCAGCGCGCCACCGCCCGACACAAGAACGCCTTGCCGGCGTAGTAGATGTCATAACCGGCGAAGGCGTCGCGGAAGGCCCGGGCGCGCGCACGCAGATCGGCTTCGTCCACCACGTACGTGGGGGTGCCGTGCTCGAGCGCCAGGTCGGTGAGCGCCACGCCGCCGACCTCCAGCACCCCGTCCGCGCGTTTGCGGGCGGTGCTCGACCACAGCGGCTGCACGAGTGCGTCGGTGTCAGGCGGCTCGACCAGCCACGACGGTCCGCGCTGCCCAGCCCATCCGTGGTCAGCGCCGGCCCCGGGTGCGCGCATCAACCCCTCACATCCGCTCCGGCGCCGAGACGCCGAGGAGCCCGAGCCCGTTGGCGAGCACGGTGCGGGTCGCCTCCACTAGCAGGAGCCGCGCCCGGTGCAGGTCGGTGGCCTCCTCGTCACCGTGCGGCAGCACCCGGCACTCGTCGTAGAACTTGTGGAAGCTGGCCGCGGTGTCCTCGAGGTAGCGCGCCACCCGGTGCGGCTCACGCAGCTGCGCGGCCTTGGCGACCACGCCGGGGAAGTCGGCCAGCGCACGCAGCAGGTCGCCCTCCCGTTGATGCGTGAGCATGCTGGTGTCGGCGGTGTCCGCGTCGACGGTGAGGCCGAGCTCGGCGGCATTGCGCCGGATCGAGGCGAGCCGCGCGTGGGCGTACTGCACGTAGAAGACCGGGTTGTCCGAGCTCTGCCGGGTCCACAGGTCGAGGTCGATGTCGATGGTGGCGTCCATCGAGTACCGCACGAGCGCGTAGCGACCGGCGTCGATTCCCACGGCGTCGACGAGGTCCTCCAGCGTCAGCACGGTGCCGGCCCGCTTGCTCATCCGCAGCAGCTGGCCGTCGCGGATCAGGTTGACCATCTGCCCGATCAGCAGTTCGAGGTTGCGACCCGGGACATCACCGAACGCCGCGCACATCGCCATCATGCGGCCCACGTACCCGTGGTGGTCGGCGCCGAGCAGGACCACGCAGCGGTCGAACCCTCGCTCGCGCTTGTTCAGGTAGTAGGCGAGGTCGCCTGAGATGTACGCCGGCTTGCCGTCGGACTTGACGACGACGCGGTCCTTGTCGTCGCCGAAGTCGCTGGTGCGCAGCCACCACGCACCCTGGGCCTCGTACATCATCCCGAGGTCCTGCAGCCTGGTGATGGCGCGCTTGGCCGCCCCCGACTCGTGCAGTGAGTTCTCGTGGAAGAAGACGTCGAAGTCGACCCCGAAGTCGTGGAGGCTCGCCTTCACCTCGGCGAACATCAGCGCCACGCCCTCGCGACGTAGCACCTCCTGCGCCTCGTCGTCGGGCACATCGTCGATGCTGGGGTGCGCCGCGCGCACCTGTGCCACGACCTCCTCGAGATAGGAGCCCTGGTAGCCGTCGTCGGGCACGGCGCGGCCGCGGGCGAGCGCGAGCAAGGAGCGGGCGAACCGGTCGATCTGCGCACCGTGGTCGTTGAAGTAGTACTCGCGTGTCACCTCGGCGCCGGTGGCGGCGAGCAGGCGACCCAGCGCGTCGCCCACGGCCGCCCAGCGCGTGGACGCCAGAGTCACCGGCCCGGTCGGGTTTGCCGAGACGAACTCAAGATTGATCCGCTCGCCCACGCAGAGGTCGCTGCTGCCGTACGTGGCGCCTGCTCGCACGATGTCGGCCGCCAGTGCGCCCTGAGCGCCGGTGTCAACGGTGATGTTGACGAATCCAGGGCCGGCCACCGAGGCCCGTGCCACGCCGTCTGCACCGATGAGCCGTTCGGCGAGCTCGGTGGCGAGCTCGCGTGGGTCTCGGCCTGCGCGCTTGGCCAGCTGGAGCGCGACGTTGGTGGCGTAGTCACCGTGCTCGCGGACCTTTGGGCGCTCCACTCGCACCGCGGTGGGCACGCCGCCCGGCAGCGTCAGCGCACCCTCGTCGGCCAGCGTGCCCAGCGCGTGCACGATCGCGTCGGAGAGCTGCTCAGGAGTCACCGCCCCAGGGTATCGGCGCGCCCATCCCCATCCGGCAGCGGTTTTGCGGCCCGAGTGGCGAGCACTTGTTGCACGGTGGCGAGCAGCGCGTCGGGGTCGAAGGGCTTGCCGACGTGCGCGTCGACACCCACCTCGGCAGCGCGCCGGAGGTCACCTGCCTGCACCTGGGTGGTCACCATCACCACCGGCACGGACGCCGTGGCGGGGTCGGCCCGCAGCGATGCGACCGTGGCGTAGCCGTCCAGCCGCGGCATCACCACGTCGATCGTCACCAAGTCCGGGGCCAGTGCACCGATCCGGTCCAGGCAATCCTGCCCGTCGACCGCCTCGTGGACCTCGTAACCGTCGAGTTCGAGGTTGACCCGGATCAGCTGGCGAACCGACGCCGTGTCGTCCACCACCAGCACGCGGACGGGCCGATCTCCTGGGGCCACGGCGCCTCCTGCGGTCGGGTCCGGGGGCGCCGCCGGCGGGCCGGGCGAGAGCTCGCCGTGCGCTAGTCTTCGCCGCGCAGCTGCGAGCCCCCGTAGCTCAGGGGATAGAGCGCCGCCCTCCGGAGGCGGAAGCGTAGGTTCGAATCCTACCGGGGGCACCCCGACCCCGTGACTCGTGCGAGCGCTGGCGGACGGCACCCGGGTCCTGGTGGGATCCTCCTTCTCGCGGATGCGCGACAAGGTCTTCGGTCCGATGGCCGGCTCCACGTGGGGATCACAGGTCGAGGTCGCTGGTGGCACGGTCACCTCGGGCCGGACCGCGTTCCAACCGATGCCGTGCCAGGGGACGCGAGGTGTCGTGCGTGAGAACGCAACGGCAGGGATCACCGTCGACGGCGTGGTCAGCACCAGTGACGTCGCCACACACGTCTGGGGCATTCAGCGTCCGACCCTGCAGCGCGGCTACACCCAGGCGCAGATCGCGAGGGCAACCCTCGGAACGCTCGGCATCACCGCCGAGGGCATCGTGTCCAAGGCGAACGTCTCGCGCGACCATGGCACCCTGAGGCGGAACGCCGATGGCACCAACCTGCTGCACCTCAACGTCGGCGGTATGGACATCCGCGACGAGCTGACGCCCGGCATGCCGTTCGACATTGCCGGCCTCGGGACGGTCACGTTCAAGAAGGTCACCCTGATCAACAACGGCATCGAGGTCGTGGCGCTCGAGGTGGCCCTCGGCGACGGCACCGTCATCGAACTCGGACACTCGAGCATGACGATCAAGCAGCACTGACCGAGTACCGACCAGCTGCACTCCTCCCGGGGGGCCCGGCTCCAGGCGGGCACCCCGGGAGCTCCACGTCCGGTGACCGTGCCCGACCGGGGGACAGTCCGAGTCCGAACGCGCTCCAGACGTCGTACCGGGGCGGGACGGCTAACCTGGGGACCAGACACACGTTCCCGCGGTGGCCGGTGCGTCGTAGGCACCGCCCTCCTGCGGGTCAGACGACACCGACCGAGTCGTGAAGAGGCGATCACAGCCGTGGCTGAGTCCACTCAAGACAACCCGTCCGGCCACTTCGGGACCAACCAGTGGTTGGTGGACGAGATGTACGAGCGGTACCGCGAGGATCCCACGTCGGTCGATGCGGTCTGGGTGACGTTCTTCGCCCACGGGCACCCCGGCGCGAGAAACGGATCGGACAACGGCTCGGACAAGGGCAGGGACCCGGCCGAGGACCGCAGCAGCGCCGACCGGGCACCGACGCCGACGCCGACCAGGACGCAGACCACACCGGTCCCGACCGCCAGGGCCACTCCCCCGACGTCGGACGGCAAGGCCGACCCCCGCACCGACCGGGGCGCCGACACCCCGCGATCGGCGGCCACCGCACCCGACACCGCCGCCAGCCGGGCGTCCGCCACCGCCTCCGAGAAGCCGCAACCGGCCACGGCGGCCTCCCGAGCGCTGCCCAAGGAGCAGCGCCACGCGCCGTCTCCGCCAGCCGACACCGAGCCGGAGCTGGTGCCCCTCAAGGGCGCCTCCGCCCGCACGGTGTCGAACATGGACGCGAGCCTGAGCGTGCCAACGGCCACCAGCGTGCGCTCGGTGCCCGTCAAGCTGCTCATCGACAACCGCATCGTCGTCAACAACCACCTCGCCCGCGCCCGCGGCGGCAAGGTGTCGTTCACCCACCTCATCGGCTACGCGCTGGTGAAGGCGGTCAACGCCATGCCGGCGATGAACGTTGCTTTCGACGACTCCTCCGGCAGACCCACGCTGGTCAAGCCGGCGCACGTCAATCTCGGCCTGGCGATCGACCTGCCCAAGCCCGACGGCAGCCGTCAGCTGCTCGTGCCGTCGATCAAGGCCGCCGAGAAGATGACGTTCGCGCAGTTCTGGCAGGCGTACGAGGACATGATCCGCAAGGCCCGCGACGGCAAGCTCGAGGTGTCCGACTTCGCGGGCACGACCATCACCCTGACCAACCCCGGCACGATCGGCACCAACCACTCGGTGCCACGACTGATGAAGGGCCAGGGCGCGATCATCGGCGTGGGGTCGATGGACTACCCGCCGGAGTTCCAGGGCGCCTCGGAGCAGACGATCGCCGGGCTGGCGGTCTCGAAGATGATGACGCTCACCTCGACGTACGACCACCGGGTGATCCAGGGTGCCCAGTCCGGTGAGCTGCTCAAACGCCTGCACGAGCTGTTGATCGGCGACGACGGCTTCTACGACGAGATCTTCGCCGCGTTGCGGGTCCCGTACGTCCCGATCCGCTGGTCTCGAGACATCGCGGTCAACCACGACGACCAGATCCACAAGCAGGCCCGGGTGCTCGAGCTCATCCACGCCTACCGGGTCCGCGGCCACCTGATGGCCGACATCGACCCGTTGGAGTACCGCCAGCGCAGCCACCCCGACCTCGACATCGAGAACCACGACCTCACGCTGTGGGACCTCGAGCGCGAGTTCGCCACCGGGTCGTTCGGCGGTGGACGCAGCTTCATGAAGCTGCGCAACATCCTCGGCCTGCTCCGCGACACTTACTGCCGCACGGTCGGCATCGAGTACATGCACATCCAAGATCCCGAGCAGCGGCGCTGGATCCAACAGCGCGTCGAGCTGCCGCACACCAAGCCGCCGGGCGAGGAGCAGCTGCGGATCCTGGGCAAGCTCAACCAGGCCGAGGCGTTCGAGACGTTCCTGCAGACCAAGTTCGTCGGCCAGAAGCGTTTCAGCCTCGAGGGCGGGGAGACGACGCTGCCGCTGCTCGACGAGCTCTGCGAGGCCGCGGCCGGATCGGGCCTGGACGAGGTGTGCATCGGCATGGCCCACCGGGGCCGGCTCAACGTGCTGGTCAACATCGTCGGCAAGAGCCCCGGGCAGGTCTTCCGCGAGTTCGAGGGCAACATCGACCCGCGCACCGTGCAGGGCTCCGGAGACGTGAAGTACCACCTCGGCGCCGAGGGCGAGTTCACCGCCGGGGACGGCAAGACCATCAAGGTGTCCGTCGCCGCGAACCCGTCGCACCTCGAGACCGTCGACCCGATCCTGACCGGCATCGCCAGGGCCAAGCAGGACCTGCTCAACCGGGGCGCCGAGTTCCCCGTGCTGCCGGTGCTGCTGCACGGCGACGCGGCGTTCGCCGGGCAGGGCGTGGTCGCCGAGACGCTCAACCTCTCGCAGCTGCGCGGCTACCGGACCGGTGGCTCGATCCACGTCGTCGTCAACAACCAGGTCGGGTTCACCACCTCACCCGCGGCGTCGAGGTCCTCGCTGTACTGCACGGACGTCGCGCGCATGGTGCAGGCGCCGATCTTCCACGTGAACGGAGACGACCCCGAGGCCTGCATCCGGGTCGCGCAGCTCGCCTTCGCCTTCCGGCAGACGTTCAACAAGGACGTCGTCATCGACCTGGTCTGCTACCGCCGCCGCGGCCACAACGAGGGCGACGACCCCAGCTTCACCCAGCCGCTGATGTACGACCTGATCGAGAACAAGCGGTCCGTGCGCAAGCTCTACACCGAGGCGCTGGTCGGCCGTGGCGACATCACGGTGGAGGAGGCCGAGTCCGCGCTCCGCGACTACCAGCAGCAGCTCGAGCGCGTCTTCACCGAGGTGCGTGAGGCCGACAAGCCGACCAGCGAGTACGTGACGGTGCCCGAGTACCCGGACAAGCCCGCCGAGCCGAAGGGTGGTGTGGTCACCGCGATCTCGGACGAGCTGCTCAAGGCGATCTCCGCGGCGTACGTCAACACCCCCGACGGCTTCACGGTGCACCCCAAGGTGGCCCCCCAGCTGCAGCGCCGGGCCGCCGCCATCACCGAAGGCCCGATCGACTGGGCCACCGGCGAGATCATCGCGATGGGATCGCTGCTGGCGCAGGGTCGCCCCGTGCGCATGTCGGGACAGGACTCCCGGCGAGGCACCTTCGTCCAGCGGTTCGCCACGATCATCGACCGGAACACCGGTGCGGAGTGGACGCCTCTGGCCCACGTGAGCGAGGACCAGGCGAGCTTCTTCATCTACGACTCGCTGCTCAGCGAGTACGCCGCGATGGGCTTCGAGTACGGCTACTCGGTCGCCCGGCCCGAGGCGCTGGTGATGTGGGAGGCGCAGTTCGGCGACTTCGTGAACGGAGCCCAGGTCGTCGTCGACGAGTACGTCGCCGCCGGCGAGCAGAAGTGGCAGCAGCACTCCGGCGTCGTGCTGCTGTTGCCGCACGGGTACGAGGGCCAGGGACCCGACCACTCCTCGGCCCGGATCGAACGTTTCCTCAGCCTCGCCGCCGACGACGCGATCACGGTGGCGCAGCCGTCCACGCCGGCCAGCTACTTCCACCTGCTGCGCTCGCAGACGCTGAGCAGCTGCCACCGGCCGATGATCGTCTTCACGCCGAAGTCGATGCTGCGCGGCAAGAAGGCGGTCTCGATGCCGGCGGACTTCACCTCGGGGACGTTCGAACACGTCATCGGTGACACCACGGTCAACCCCGACTCGGTCGAGCGCGTCCTGCTCTGCTCGGGTCGCATCACCTGGGACCTGCTAGCCGAACGGGCCAGGCGTGGTGACGAACGCACCGCGGTCGTACGCCTCGAGCAGCTCTACCCGCGGCCGGTCGAGCGGCTGCGGGCCGAGCTGGGGCGGTACACCAACGCCAGGGCAGTGCGGTGGGTGCAGGACGAACCGGCCAACCAGGGACCGTGGCCACACCTGGCGCTGAACCTGCCCCTCGACATCGAGGGACTCACGCTGGAGCGGGTGTCGCGACCGGAGTCGTCGGCTCCCTCCGTGGGCCAGCACGCCCGGCACGTCGACGAGGGCAAGCTGCTGGTCCAGCAGGCCTTCGCCTGACCGGTGTACTTCACCGACCGGGGGATCGAGGAGCTCGCTGCCAGGCGCGGTGGCGAGGAGGTCACTCTCGCCTGGCTGGCCGAGCGGCTGAGCGAGTTCGTCGACCTGCACCCCGACTTCGAGACCCCGGTCGAGCGCCTGGCGACGTGGCTGGCGCGCCTGGACGACGAGGACGACTGAGCCCCGGATCGGATCCACCGGGGCCCGCCTGGGTCAGGGCCAGCGGACGCAGTCCCGCGCGATCTTGTCGCCTGCATCTCTGCTTCTCACGTCGATCTTGGTGTACTCGCCGCTGCATTGGACCTCGTCGCGCCGTCCGTCCTTGAGGTACACGGCGACGACGCCTCTCTTGGCAACGACTATGTCCCTGCCACCCCCGCCCTCAACGCTCCCCGAGCCTCTGGCGGTCAGATGATCGGGACCGCTACCGCCGTGCAGAAAAGAGATGTAGCCGCCCGTCATCAGGTCTCCACCGTTCCCGCCGTAGGCGATGTCGTAATCGCCCGCATGGATGACATCCCAGCCAGCCTGACCGTAGAGCTGGGCGGCGTAGTAGGCATCGGGAGGCGCCGAGATCTGGTCCCCGCCAGCACCGCCGTACACGCGGTCGTACTTGCCGGTGCCTGGGTACAAGCGGTCGTCGCCACCGAGTCCGCGAATCTTGTCCGAGCCCCCGTAGCCGTAGATGACGTTGGCACCTGCACCGCCGGTCAGGTCATTCGCCTTGTTGTTGCCCTTGATGGCCGCATAGGCGGCGCTCGACGACCCAGCCACCACAGTGACGGCACAGGCCACAGCGGCAACGGAACGCTTCATCGAAAACCCCCGGTGTGGTGGGCTGGACGCCTGGCCCGGCCACGTGTTGAGGAGAACGTCGGGATCATAGCCCTGATCGCCGCAACCGCAGGGTGAAAGACGTCGATCTCTGCCGGCCCCATGCGACAGTCCTCGTCGGCCGAGCCAGGACGGCGCCCCTCGCCTGTTGCCGACGCACCGACCAGTGCCGCCGGCCAATGCAGCCACCACCTCGGGCACCACGTCTCAGCCGCGGCGCAGGCGGACCTCCGGAAGGTCGAGCCACGGGTCCTGCTTGCGACTGCCGTCGGGCCAGAAACCGTGCCGAGCGTAGAAGGCGCGAGCCCGCAGGTTGGCCTCGAACACCCACAGGTACGCCGGCTCGGCGCCGATCGCGGCGGCGAGCAGCCGGTCGCCGAGGCCGGTGCCCCAGTGCGCGGACAGGACGTAGATCGCCGCCAACTCCAGCGGCAGGTCGATGTCGTCGTCGCGGCGTCGACCAGACCGGCATAAGCCTCCCGCCAGCAGGCGACGTGGCATCGAGCTGCCGCCTCGGCGTCCTCGACGGCCGCTCGGCGTACGACCGGTGGAATCACCGGGTGAAGACCACCTTGCCGAACAAGTCGCCCTGCGCCATCGCGGCGAAACCGTCGGCGGCCTGCTCCATCGGCAGCGTGCGGTCGATCAGTGGCCGGGCGCCGCTGACGTCGAGCAGATCGACCAGACCGCTCAGTTCGTCGCGGGTGCCCATCGTCGAACCGTGCACCCGCAGCTGCAGGAAGAAGATCCGGGTCAGTTCGGTGGCGCCCGGGTTGTCACCGGAGGTGGCGCCGGAGATCACGATCGTCCCTCCTGGGCGCAGCGACTTGACCGAGTGTGACCACGTGGCGGCTCCCACGGTCTCCATGACCGCGTCGACGCGGTGCGGCAGCCGAGCGCCGGATTCGAGAACCTCGTGCGCGCCGAGGTCCGCTGCTCGTACGCGTTTTGCCTCGTCCCGGCTGGTGGCGAAGACACGAAGGCCGGCCGCCCGGCCCAACGTGATGAGCGCCGTCGCCACGCCGCCCCCGGCGCCCTGCACCAGCACACTGTCGCCCGGCTTGAGGTCGGACTGGGTGAACAGCATCCGGTACGCCGTGAGCCACGCCGTCGGCAGGCAGGCGGCCTCCTCGAACGACAACCCCGCCGGCTTGGGCACCAGGTTGCGGCGCGGTACCGCCACCCGGTCGGCGAACGTGCCCTGGTACCGCTCCGAGAGCAGCGAACGCTTCGGGTCGAGCGTCTCGTCACCGGTCCAACTCGGGTCGCTCACCACGGCGTGGACGACGACCTCGTTGCCGTCCTCGTCGATCCCCGCCGCGTCGCACCCCAGGATCATCGGCAGCGCCTCGGATTTCAGGCCCACCCCGCGCAACGACCAGACGTCGTGGTGGTTCAGCGACGCCGCCTTGACCTGCACGGTGGTCCAGCCGTCCGGCACCTGCGGATCGGCCCGCTCGCCCACCTCCAGGCCGTCGAGCGGGGAGTCGGAGGAGAAGGACGTGGCGAAGACGGCGAACATGGTCGCCGACCCTAGCGGCGCGCCGAGCCCGGTGGCCGCGGCATCGACGCCCGCAGCAGCGACGGTCGTGGCCACACCCGGCACAGGACCCGCGCGACCACCCGGTCCGACGGCACAGCGCCGACACTCCACGAGTCGACGCCCTCCAGCGGGTTGTCTCGCTCGACCCACCAACCCGCCGGCCCTCGTGCGACCGCCCGCTTGACCGCGACGACACCGTCCGGCCCGGATGGCAGACGTACCACGACCAGTCCGCCAGGGCGCGGCCGGTCACCGTGCCGCACCAGGAGCCGATCGCCGTCTCGCAAGGTGGGCAGCATCGAGCGACCGCGCACCACCGCCAAGCCCCACCGCCGCACCTTGCTCCCTTCCGACCCCCCGCGCCGGGGGCCGGGGGTAGTGTCGCGGGGGTACGAGCTTCCTGGGCCTGCCGGCCCGACGAACCGGCCCGGCACCAGCGTCTCCAACGAGAGGACATGCGCCATGCGTTCGCGCTTCTTCGCGCCGACCATCGAGGTCAGCGCCCACTGCGACCTGCCCTGCGGCGTCTACGACCCGGCGCAGGCCCGGATCGAGGCCGAGTCGGTCAAGATGATCATCGGCAAGGTCGCCGACAACGACGACCACGACTTCCGCACCCGCGCGATCTTGATCAAGGAGCAGCGCGCGGAGCTGGTCAAGCACCACCTGTGGGTGCTGTGGACCGACTACTTCAAGTCCCCGCACTTCGAGAAGTACCCGCACCTGCACCAGCTGTTCAACGACGCGACCAAGCTCGCCGGTGCCTCCGGTGCGAAGGGATCGATGGACGCCGACGTCGCGGACCAGTTGCTGGCCAAGATCGACGAGATCGCCACGATCTTCTGGGAGACCAAGCAGGGCTGAGAGGCTGCACCCGGCCGGGCTGCCGCCGGCGCAACCCGGCCTCGTCCGCGCAACCGGCACCCTGACCTTTTGAGGATCTGCGTGAGCGAGCAGCAGCGGCCGGCGATCGAGTTGTCGGTGCCCGCCGACGGTGCCTACCTGGCGGTCGTGCGCACCGCGGCGGCCGGGCTCGCCGCTCGGCTGGACTTCACCCTCGACGACATCGAGGACCTGCGCATCGCCGTGGACGAGGCGTCCAGCATCCTGCTCGCGCAGGCCGTACGAGGATCGGACCTCCGGTGCCGCTTCCACCTCTCTTTTGACGCCCTGACCGTCGTGGTCGAGGTGACGGCGAATCGACCCAGCATCCCCACCCGGGACGGCTTCGCCTGGACCGTCCTCTCGGCGCTCGCTTCCTCGGTGGACTTCGCGGTGACCGAGGACGACCTCGTCCAGATCACGCTGGTACAGCGCCGGCCGGCCGCCGGCGCGAGCTGAGGAACGTGACCGTGGACCACGACCTCGCCGACGTTCGCGTGGTCCGGCGTCAACTCCTCCAGGAGCTGGTGGCGATGCCGGTGGACGACCCAGCGCGCGGGCCGGTGCGGGACCGGCTCGTGGAGCTGCACCTGCCGCTCGTCCAGCACCTCGCGCGCCGCTTCCGCGAGCGCGGAGAGCCACTCGACGACCTCGTACAGGTGGGCACGATCGGCCTCCTCAAGTCCATCGACCGTTTCGAACCCGACCGCGGCGTCGAGTTCTCCACGTACGCCACCCCGACGATCATCGGGGAGATCAAACGACACTTCCGCGACCGGGGTTGGGCAGTCCGGGTGCCGCGCCGTTTGCAGGAAATGCGGCTCGCGCTGACGACCGCGGGCAGCGAACTGACCCACGAACTGGGCCGGTCCCCCACTGTCGCAGAGCTGTCCACCCGGCTCGGTGTCGGTCAGGACGCGGTGCTCGAAGGGTTGGAGTCGCTCAACGCGTACTCCACCGTGTCGCTCGACGCGGGGGACGCCCGGGCAGAGGACGGGGTTCCCCTCATGGAGACGCTCGGCGCCGACGACCCGTCGTTGGACTCGGTGGAGAACCGCCAGGCGCTCAAGCCGTTGCTCGCCGACCTGGACCCGCGCGATCGCACCATCTTGCTGCTGCGCTTCTTCCACGGCATGACCCAGTCGCAGATCGCTACCGAGCTCGGCATGTCGCAGATGCACGTGTCCCGGCTGCTGTCGCGGGTGCTGGATCAGCTGCGGGCGGGCTTGATCGACGCAGGGTGACGGCCTGGTGCGCAGACGCGCCGTGTGACTGATTCGACAGGCGATGTCCCCTTGTGTGAACCGGTCATCCTTGCAACGATCGCAGCAGCGGCGTAGCGCAGAACCTGCCAGCGTCGGTCACGCTCGGCGCAGTCGATCATCCAAACGGGTGGCGCGCTACTCCGGCTCGTGAAACCATTCACGATCGAACCACCCGACTCACGAGGACGTCGCACCCGGCGCCCTCCACCCGCACCGATCCCCCCCGTACCACCGAACAAGGAGTCCCCGACGTGGACTGGCGTCACCGTTCCGCATGCCTCGACGAGGACCCGGAACTGTTCTTCCCAATCGGCAACACCGGCCCTGCCCTCGCTCAGATCGAGGACGCCAGGCAGGTCTGCCGTCGCTGCGACGTGCGCGAGCAGTGCCTGGCCTGGGCGTTGGAGTCCGGCCAGGACCACGGTGTCTGGGGCGGGCTCAGCGAGGACGAGCGGCGAGCGCTCAAGCGCCGCAACGCACGGGCCCGGGTGCGCACCGCCTGAGCAAGACCTTCGTTGAGGAGCGCGAGACCTCGTCCGGCGAGGGCAGCACAGGCGCAGCCGCAGGGGCCAGTGAACCGGCGATAGCGTGCCGACATGGCTACCTCCGCGGACGACCCGCAACGATCTCACCCGCGTGAGGCCCATGCGGGCGAGCACGCGATCGCAGCAGCCCAGGCGCACGGCGTCCGCACCCTCTTCACGCTGTCGGGGGCGCACGTCTTCCCGATGTACGACGGCGCGGTGGGAGCCGATCCCCCCGTACGCCTCCTCGACGTGCGCCACGAGCCCAGCGCCGTCTTCGCCGCTGAGGCCACCGGCAAGCTGACCCGCACGCCGGGGCTTGCGGTGCTCACCGCGGGGCCCGGTGTCACCAACGGCGTGAGTCCCGTCGCTCAGGCCCGGTTCGCGGGCTCGCCCCTGGTCGTCGTCGGCGGCCGGGCGCCGACCCATCGCTGGGGGACCGGGAGCCTCCAGGAGCTGGACCACCCGCCGATCCTGAGGTCGATCTGCAAGCGCGCCGAGACCGTGCACGGAGTCGACGAGGTGGGGCCCGCCGTCGACGCCGCCTTCGCCACCGCGGGCTCGTCACATCGCGGCCCGGTGTTCCTCGACGTGCCCATGGACGTGCTCTTCAGCCGGACAACGGCCGGGCCGCCTGCGGGCGATCAGCACGGCTCGCCGGCTCCCGACCCCGACGACCTCACCGCGATCGCCGAGCTGCTGGCCGCCGCGTCGCGGCCTGTCCTCGTCCTGGGAACCGACGTATGGGCCGACGCGGCCGAGGAGGCAGCGCTGCGCTTCGTCACCCAGAGCGGGATCCCCGCCATCACCAACGGCATGGGCCGAGGGATCGTGCCCGGCGGGCACCGGCAGCTGGTGACCAAGACGCGCAGCGTGGCCCTGGGCGAGTGCGACCTCGCCGTGGTCGCCGGAACGCCCCTGGACTTCCGGCTCGGGTACGGCACGTTCGGGACGAAGTCCGGCGCTCCGGCGGCACAAGTCGTGCACGTCGCCGACTCCCCAGACCAGCTCGCCCGGCACGTGGAGCTCGCCGGTTCCGCGGCAGGTGACCTCACCGGGTGCCTGGACGGTCTGCTCGCCGCCCTCCAGCGGTCGCGACACCGGCCGGACTGGTCGTCGTGGCTGCAGCGGTTGCAGGGACTGGTCGCCGAGGCGGTGAACCGCGATGCGGACACCCTCGCCAGCAACGCCGACCCGATCCACCCCGCTCGGATCTACGGCGAGCTCACGCCACGCCTCGCCGACGACGCGGTCGTCATCGGTGACGGCGGTGACTTCGTGTCGTTCGCGGGCAAGTACGTGGAGCCGCGCCAACCAGGCGGATGGCTCGACCCCGGACCGTACGGCTGCCTGGGGGCGGGCCTTGGTGCCGCCATCGCGGCCCGCATCGCGCGGCCGTCCAGCCAAGTCGTGCTGCTGCTCGGCGACGGGGCGGCCGGCATGTCGCTGATGGACGTCGACACCTTGGTACGACACGACCTGCCGGTCGTCATCGTCGTCGGCAACAACTCCTGCTGGGGGCTGGAGAAGCACCCGATGCGGTTCCTGTACGGCTACGACGTCGGCGCCGACCTCGCTCCGGGAACCCGCTACGACCTGGTGGCGCAGGCCCTCGGCTCGGACGGCGAGACAGTGGAGAGACCCGAGGACATCGGCGCCGCGCTCGACCGCGCGTTCGCCGCGACGGGACCGTACCTCGTCAACGTGCTGACCGACCCGAGCGTCCCCTACCCGCGCAGCACCACCGATGTCTGAGCCCGACCGCTTGGTCGTCCGGCTGGCGCTCGCCTCCGAGCTTGGACGCGCCGGCGACCTCACCGAGCGGGCGTACCGAGTGGACGGCTTCCTCGAGGGCGACGAGGGGTACGCGACCTCCTTGCGTGACACCGCCGCCCGCTCCAGCGAGGCGGAGCTGTGGATGGCGGTCGAGGGCCAGACGGTGCTGGGGACCGTGACGTACTGCCCGATCGGCTCCCCGCTGCGGGAGCTGGCGGTGCGAGACGACCAGGCAGAGTTCCGCATGCTGGCGGTCGACCCCGCCGCTCGCGGTCGCGGAGTCGGTCAGGCGCTGGTTGAGTTCTGCGTCGCCCGAGCCCGGCGCTCCGGTGCCCGGGAGGTCGTCATCTCGAGCCTGTCCGCCATGCATGCGGCACACCGGCTGTACGCCTCGCTGGGGTTCCAGCGTGCCCCCGACCTCGACTGGTCACCGGATCCCGGTGTGCTGCTGCACGGTTACCGGCTGGCGCTCAACGGGGTCGAGCCGCCGTCGGCCGGTCTCGTCTGAGTTCGCCCCGGGTCTGATGGCACCGGTCCGTCGGGGCGCGACCGTGTGGGACGATGGGCCTACTGAGTACCGAGGAGGGTTCCCATGGGCAAGAAGGGCCGCAAGCGCCGCGCGCGCAAGAAGAAGAACGCCAACCACGGAAACCGCCCCAACGCCTGACCGCGTCAGGCTGCGCATCGCCAGGGCCCCGGGAGCCGCCGTCGCGGCCCGGGGCTCGATCGTGGTGGAAGCCACCTTCAGCGCCAGCGGCTGTCGCCCTCGCCGGTCGGGACGTCGGTGACCGTGAGCTCGGTGATCTGCACGTGCACCTGACGGATCGACAGCAGCACCCGGTCCCGCAGCGGCTCGGGAGCGCGCTCTCGGCAGGAGCGGGCGACCAGCGCCTTGACGACCTTCTCGAGGTCGTACTCCGACAGGCAGGGAGCGCAGGCGTCGAGGTGCCGGCGGATCTCTGCGCTGCTGGCCACGTCGATCTCGGAGTCGAGGAAGAGATACAAGCTGGCCAATACGTCGGCGCAGTCGGCCGGTTCGTGATCGGCGTGCTCGGGGTGCTCGGGGTGTTGCGGTAGGGAGCTCATGACTGCTCCCCCGCCGGCACGAGACCACGCTCGCGGGCGTAGTCGGTGAGCAGGTCGCGCAGCTGTCGACGGCCCCGGTGCAGCCGCGACATCACGGTGCCGATCGGCGTCCCCATGATCTCGGCGATCTCCTTGTACGGGAACCCCTCGACGTCGGCGAGGTAGACCGCGTACCGGAAGTCTTCCGGCAGCTTGGCCAACGCGTCCTTGACGTCGCTGTCAGGCAGCCGGTCCAGCGCCTCCACCTCGGCTGACTTCAATCCCGTGGAGGTGTGTGACTCCGCTGCCGCGAGCTGCCAGTCCTCGATCTCCTCGGTCATCTGCTGGAGCGGCTGGCGCTGCTTCTTGCGGTAGGAGTTGATGTAGGTGTTGGTGAGGATGCGGTACAGCCACGCCTTGAGGTTGGTGCCCTCGCGGAACTGGTGGAACGCGGCGTACGCCTTGGCGAACGCCTCCTGCACCAGGTCCTCGGCGTCGGAGGGGTTGCGGGTCATGCGCATCGCCGCGGCGTAGAGCTGGTCGAGGTACGGCAGGGCATCGCGCTCGAAGCGGGCGGTGCGCTCGGCGGCGGTCTCCGCGGGGTCGGTGCGCTCGCCGTCGACTCCTGGCTCGCCGGGGTCGACGGGGGCAGCGATCGTGGGCGTCGCCTCGGCGCCGTCGGGCGTGGGGTCAGGCGGCTGGGTCATCACGTCCCAGCGTAGCGGCGGCCGGGCGGCGCTCGGTGCGCGGAGCGTGCAGGTCGCCGTCGACATGTGCACCCTTTCGCCGTACGTCGTGTCTTGCTCACCGACGTGCGGCACAACCGCGGGCGACGTCGCGATGTTCCCCGAGCGGCCCTCATCGAGTCAGCTCTGGGGCTAGTCCCAATGCCGTTCAGTTAGGGTGGGACGAGGATGTTGATTGCTGTGCTGGTGGTGAACGTGGGTTGGGGCCACCTGCGGTGCATGGGTCGTTTGACGCCGTAGTTGCTCATCTTGCGTTTGACCACGCG
>JAABUN010001256.1_pt1 | contig 57991 bp, 38 predicted proteins | sample 5559311 | NCBI WGS metagenome assembly JAABUN01 (sample SAMN10711877, study PRJNA513370) | rock metagenome | isolation source: Antarctica rocks | place: Antarctica: Victoria Land, Siegfried Peak sud
AGTAATAACGTAAAAAGAGTAGAAAAATTAATCAATAACAGACCCATCAGAAAATTTGACTACAATTCAGCTAATGAGGTATATTTAATAAAATCAGCTGTTGCACTTATTGCTTGAACACAGCATTAAAATTAAAAGCTTTTATCTATAATTTAACTACGGTTTTATAAAAAAAGATATATGTGGATTCGAAAGACCAAACTCAAATACTATGGATTAAAAATTCATAGGTTGAGAGATTGGCTAAAGCCATTGGAATTGCTGTGAACAGCATTCAAAAAATTAAACTGAAAGTCCATTAAAATTATTCCAGAATGAAATTCTGATCGCTGTTCGGACCTTCTCTATGGTGTTCTAAATATTCCTGTATCATCTCATCCGTAATATCCTATACCCCAGAAATGCCCGCCCCAATAACCCTTCCTTAACTTCCCAAATTCTTCTAATAATATCCTTGCACTCCTGCCTTTTAAGCGTTTTGCTATATCACTTACACTTAACTTTGGAGGATAACTTATATGCAAATGAACATGATCTTTACTCACAACACCTTTTAAAATCTGAATATCAAAACTATCACAGCTCTGCATTATCAAATCTCTACATCTTTTCTGAACCTCACCCCGCAAAACCGCAAACCTATATTTAGTACTCCAAACCAGATGAACGTGCAATTGATGAACACTATAGCTGCTTACTCTTTTATTTTGCATCCTTAAATTTAAAAGAGATTTGTAGAAGCTAAAGCCTTGCCTAAGGGGCATAGCTTTGACTAACGATTTGAGACCAGTAAAAAATACAAGGTTAGCAGGGATTTTTCGAAAGGCTGTGAAAGAACATTCTTTATTATTTAAAGTAAAATTATTATGCACGAATTTTTTTTCTGAATTTTTTTAATTGAAATAATTACCCTTAAATTTACTTCGTAATTATTTGACAGAACGAATGTTAGTTCCATAATTACTATTTCGACTCCTTATCTACGTTTTAATTATGGAAATATCTTACAAAGACTCATTATAAAAACTTGGACAAAAGTATTAGGTACTTGGGTTGAGGACAGGATTACATGTTAAATAAACTATTCTTGCGAACGAATTTAGCCTTAATTGTATAAAATAGCAGTCGAAGTAATAACAAGTAATCCCGGTGTGATTAATTGGGCATGCCTTAGCATGATCAATTTATAAATTTTTCAATTATTCATTTCAATACCGTTGATAAAACACTTTCAACTTTTAAGTGAAAATTAATGTTTTTGAATTTATATTTTATTTTAATCTAAAACTGCTCTTATGAAGAGGATTTTACTATTGATTTTCGTGATTTTTATTGCAATGCAAGCTTCGGATGCGCAAACGAGGCAGATCAGTGGTCAGATAACTGATCAGCAAAGCAATGATCCACTGGTCGGGGCATCTGTTGAAGTAAAAGGTACCACAACCGGAACTGCAACAAATGCAAAAGGAAACTTTTCAATCAGTGCTCCTGCAAATGGAACGCTGATATTTTCTTCTATTGGTTATGAAACCCAGGAAGTACCGGTTAATAATCGTTCAGCAATTAATATCAGGCTAAATGCTAATAATAAATCATTAAATGAGGTAGTGGTTATTGGCTATGGCCAGGTAAAAAAAGTTAATGTAATTGGCTCAGTAGCGACTGTATCCAGTAAAGAAATTGTTGCCTCTCCTGTAGGCGCTGTATCCAATGCTTTGGCAGGTCGTCTTCCCGGCCTTATTGTTCAGCAATCACAAGGAGAGCCTGGCGCAGACGCAGCGTCTTTATTAATTAGAGGAGTAGGCACCTTTAACAACAGTGCTCCATTGGTTATAATTGATGGTGTAGAGGGAAGAGACATGAATGCACTGAATGCTAATGATATTGAAAGCATTAGTGTTCTTAAAGACGCGTCCGCAGCCATTTATGGCGCAAGAGCTGCCAATGGCGTTATTCTTATTACAACCAAACAGGGCAGGCAGGGGAAACCCGCCATAAATTACTCTTTTTACACGGGCCTTTCGACACCTACATGGCTTCCAAAACAGACTGATGCCGCTACGTATGCACAAATGATTAGGGAAATACAAACCTATGCTGGCGTTCCCGAAGCGAACCTTAAGTATACACTTGAAGATATTGAAAAATACAAATCAGGAAAATATCCGTGGACACATCCAAATACTGACTGGAATAAAGAAACTTTAAATAAATACAGCCATACTTCTAAGCATGATTTAACTATAAGTGGAGGAAGTGAAGCGGTAACATATTATACATCTTTTGGGTATTTTAATAACGATGGGATATACAAAGGTGATATAACAGATTTTAAGAGGTTTAATTTAAAGCTAAATGTAAATGTGAAGCTAAATAAATACCTGAATATAGGCGCCGATCTGAATGAAATCCAGGAGAACCGTATGGGCCCGGTATGGCCCAGGGAAGATATATTCAATGTAATAAATCAGGCAAGACCGACAGAGTTTGCTTTTTGGCCGAATGGCTTACCCGCAACCGGTTCCTTTGGAATAGGATATCATCCGGCCCTTATGTCTTCGGATGTCTACGGGTTTAATGACAGAAAAAGCTTCAAAAGCTATAATAGACTTAGTGCTTCTTTAAAAATTCCTGGGGTTGAAGGGTTAACCTTGTCAAGTTATTATTCTTATGACATAGATGTCGACAAAAGTAAATTATTTTATACGCCAAACCGGGTTCAAGGGTACACATTGGACCGGGCTGCTTATTTGGCTGCTGGCAATACAGGAAGTGAAGACGGGTCCGCTTTTTTAACAAAGGTCTCTCAGGAAGAATCAATATCATTAACTGATAGTTATAGTGATGCTAAGAGAAACCTATTTAATTTCAAAGTTGATTACGCAAAGACGTTGAATGATATTCATAATTTCAGTGCATTTGTCGCTTATGAAACCTACGAAACACAGCAACAGGGGATTTCGGCAGGACGATCTGGTTTTATAAGTGCGCAGTTACCTTACTTGTTTGCAGGGGGGAATGCTAATAAAGACAATAGCGGATTTGTGAACACGGATGCACGAGTAGACTACTTTGGAAGGTTAAGCTATGATTATAAAGAAAAATACCTGTTTCAAATTGCTATGCGCCGGGATGGCTCACTTAGGTTCTCTAAAGAGAGTGGACGTTGGGGCAACTTTCCAAGTGTTCTTGCCGGTTGGATAATTTCTAAAGAAGACTTTTGGAAAGTGAGGTTTATAGATTTCCTAAAGCTTAAGACTTCCTGGGGTAAAATGGGAAATGATCAGATAGCGCCGTTTCAGTATCTGGCAAGTTATTCATTTGGAACAGGTGGCCTGTATGGAACCGGCCGTACCTATTATAACAGTTTATTTCAGAATGTTGCACCAAATCCATTCATTACCTGGGAGGTAGCAAACAAATCGAATGTAGGATTTGAATCCTTTTTTCTGAATAATAAAGTCTTTTTAAATACAGATTTCTTTTACCAAAGGCGTAGTAAAATCCTTGTGGAAAGAAATGCGTCTGTCCCCGATTTTGCAGGTATCGCATTACCTAATGAAAATTTCGGCATAGTTGATAGTAAAGGCTTTGAAGTGGAATTAGGATACAGAAATCAAAAAACTTATTTTTCATATGGTATCAGTGGCAACTTCGCTTTTGCAAGAAATAATATAGTTGAGTTTGATGAACCGGCTCAAAAAGTTCCATGGCAGACCCGAACAGGACACCCTATAGGCGCCACATTGTTGCATAAATCTGCAGGGATCTTCAGGGATACGGCACAGATTAATAAAACACCGCATGTAACAGGTGCAATACCCGGAGATGTAATAATAGAAGACATCAATAAAGATGGTAAAATAGACGCTGATGACAGAGTACTTTTTGACAAAACAAGTGTTCCGGAGATAACCTATGCAGTATCTCTTAATTTTCGGTACAAAAGTCTGGAATTGACTGCTTTAGTTACAGGTGTTGGAACAACATGGAGACAGATGTTAGGTTCGCAGCAGGGTTCTGCGGGTAATTATTATCAATATCAGGCAGATGGAAGATGGACGCCTGACAATATTAATGCCACAAAACCCAGAGCACCTGAAGGATGGAGACCTTACTGGAGGAGCAACAGTTTTAGAACCGATTTGGAATTTCAGAATATGGAGTATGCGCGTTTGAAAAATGTACAACTTAGTTATACTCTACCTAAAAAACTTCAGGATGTTGTAAAGCTAAAAAATGCACAAGTTTTCGTTTCCGGACAGAACTTATTTCTGATTTATGCGTCTCAGGGAATCTGGGATCCGGAGTTTAATGCAAATAGAGATAATTACCCTATAATGAAAGTGTTTACACTGGGTGCAAATGTTTCCTTTTAACGAAGTTTTAAGTATGGTTGAAAAATTAATTAATGATTATGAAAAAATATAAATTAGGTATAACAATGACTTTTTTTCTCATGTTTTCGCTGTTAGCCTGCAAGCGGGAAATATTGGAAAAAACTCCTGTAGACAGATATACTGACGCTATACTTTGGTCAGATTTGAAGCTGGCAGAGGCTTATCTGTTAAATACTTACGAGGGTTTAGGAATAGGCTATAACCAGTACATGATCACCGGGGTATCGGATGAATCACAAATTCAAACAAATGATTTATATGTGCGGGGGGATCTTTCCCCTGAAGATCCATCTCCCTGGGGAGAACAGCTACCAGGGTGGAACCAGCATTACCAAAATATCCAAAAGGTTAACAAGTTTATTAGTAATATTAATCGTGCGGTAGATGCTGCTGCTGAAGCAAATAAAGCAGATGTGCAGGCTCAGGTTAACGTGCTGAAAGGAGAAGCGTTATTTTTGAGAGCGTTTGCCTATACCCAACTGGCTCGTACTTATGGAGGAGTGCCTATTTAACGGAAGAAAGTAAGATTGGTCAAGACTTTCAATCTATACCCAGGGCTTCATTTGAAGAAACCATTAATTTTATTGTAAAAGACTGTGATGATGCGGCTGCATTTCTTTTAGCAAACGATAAAATGGAGATGGGCAGAGCAACTAAGGCAACAGCTCTTGCCCTTAAATCACGGATATTACTTTTTGCAGCCAGCGACCTTACTGCTGATGGCTCTGCTGCCAGCAAATTTGTAGGTTACCAAAATCCTGACCGAACAGCACTATGGACGGCAGCAAAAAATGCTGCTAAGGCAGTTATTGATTTGGGCACCTACACACTCGCAGATTTCGGTGCTCCTGAAAAAGCAGCAGTGTCACAGAAGCTGTACGATTTTTTTAGAGCAAAAGATCTTTCTAATCCTGAAATTATTTGGGGTAAAATGTATTCCAAGTTGGATGGAGCCAACAATCAAATGAACCAGTGGAATGAGCCAAGTGGGAATGCAGGATGGAATTCCATAAATCCTTCTCAAAAGCTGGTGGATGCTTTTCAGATGGAGGATGGATCGAGCTTCTTTAATCACTTTCAGGTAGATGCATCCGGATTTTATAGAAATATATCCGGTAAATACACGAATGAAAACATATATTATAACCGCGATCCCAGATTTTACGGCACACTGCTTTATGATAGTGCCATTTGGAAAAATACCCCTTTTAGTATTCGTGACACTATCATCACTCAAAACGGAGTACAAATCAAAAAAGTTTATGGATATGATACCCGTAACAGCGATTACAATGCTTTTAATGCCACTTTTACTGGTTATGCAATAAGGAAAATGCTCGATGAAGGAATTCCTGCCCAAGACGGAATCAATAGAAATGAAAATATATGGATTGAATTCAGATTATCTGAAATCCTGCTGAATTATGCCGAAGCCTGTATAGGATTAGGGGAAATTACGGAAGCTGCCACTGCTATAAATAAAATTAGGGCACGTACAGCTATGCCAGATTTTACTGGAGATATAAATCAGGCACTACGTTATGAAAGACAGGTGGAACTGGCTTTTGAAAATCACAGATGGTATGATCTGAGGAGGTGGAAGGTACTGTTGGAGAACCTCACCGATAACTATGGTATTATCATTTTAGAAACAAATACAGATGGGAATGTAAAAACTACCTGGCAAAAAACACTCGTTCAAAAACGTATGCCGGTTCTAAGTAATTATTGGATACCTATCCCGAGAACAGAAATAAGCAAAGCGCCGCAACTGGAACAAAACCCCGGATATTGAGAGTTTGGTTAAACCTGCTTACATCTGTAAGACGATTTTACCTGCAAGTTGTTAAGTAAGCAATATTTTCTTATTAAAGAAGAGCATTGGTTAATAGAGATGTATTTGGTTAATCCTTTTGGTTAATTTCCAAAGAAAATAAGATTTAAAGCGTTTTAGGTGTTATGTCATCTGGTTCTCCTGCGCCAAACAATAAAGAAGTAGAATAGTATAAATCACCCCATTTATCTTATGTTGTAAGCATTATGACTACTAAAACGTTTTTAGAAAAAAAATATTTATTAATAATAGCATTTATTGTATATTCTGTTGGTTATTCACAGAAAAACGTCAGTTCTTTTTATTCAGCAACTCATGTTTTCCGAAAAGAACTAAGAAATATTCCATGTTGCCAGAAAAAACTGCGGAACCCTACTTTACTGGCTACAGCAAATCGGACAGTTTCTAATTTTAAAAAATTTTATATTGATTACGATGATAATTTAAAGCAAAGTAATGAAGACCAAATTATATCACATCTTCGACCCCGTCTTTTTGTAAGGGCTGATGAAGCCAAACTTGGCAAAGGTCTTACCGTTTCCGCACTGCGCTCAAAATTAAAAGATCCGGCATATAGGGATTGGATTGATTATAATCCGGAAGTGGTGGGATGGGAAAGCCTGCCGGCAATAGCCTTGCAATATTTGCTTAAAGGAGAAAAGAAAAATGCGTTGACTGTAGGAGAATATCTTACCAATACTCCTTTTCCGTATAAAGAACATACATCAACTGCAGCTGCGGTTTATAATAGTGCAATTGCATTCGATTGGGTGAGGGATGCACTTTCTGATGAAATGGCAAATAAGATAACAGCAAAGCTGGTTGAAGGAGCTGAATATCTTAAAGAAGGAGTTATTACACCTTCAATCAACCATAATTATACAATTGTATCCCTTTACGGTGTTGCCACAGTGGCTGTATCAATATATGGAGAGGGTAAGGAAAATAGTCAAAAGGCTTTGGAGTACACGAAGATAGTGAAGAGTTTATTAGTAAGCGATCACATGCTACTTAAAACGTTCAAAGAAAAACAGGGAACCTGGGGAGAAGGGAATCACTATAGTCCCTTTGTAGTGTTTTATCCGTTCTTAATGACCCTGAGAGGTTTAACTACTGCGACTAATACAGATTATTTTCAAATAATAAGAGATAAATATGAAAACTTTATAGAACCGATGTCAAAATTTGTAATTGCCAATTTCAGGCCTGATTTTACCCTGGAGCGCATTGGCGATGTCACAGAACGGGTTGTTCCCAATAGAACTTTTATGCGTCCTCTTTTAGAATTATTGGCGTCAGAAATCAATAATTCAGCGCTGCAGGGGCAAGTTCGTTCCTTTTCAAAAGAAATGTCTAATTATTATGGCAAAGATTTAGTGCCGGACGTTTATAGATGGATGATGTTAGTAACCTATGATTCAAAGCTTCCTGATAAACCATCCTATAAACTCTTCCTCTGGTAATGCGCCTCGGCCAAAATTCTTATGAACACATCATGTTCAGAAACAACTGGGGAGAGGACGGGACGTTAATCACTTATATAAGCGGTGACCATTATACCGACCATCAACACTTTGATAAAGGTCATTTTCTTATTTATAAAAAGGGAGGGCTGATTGTTGATGGGGGAGGTTATTCAGATATGTATGGAGACAGCTGGTCTAATTATTCTACCAGGACCCTTGCTCACGACAATGTGCTGGTATATGATCCGGCTGAAGCGCCTAAAAAAGGGACGGGTGGCGTAGAAATATATCCCGATGGCGGGCAGCGTATAATAAGAGGATCGCAAAGTCCAAAAGATTGGCAACAATACAAAGAGGAGAGCAAGACCTACGGACTTAATACAGCTGACGTATTGGCTTTTGATGTAGGACAATTGAACCAATATAATTATGTAAAAAGCAACCTGACCAACGCGTATGGAAATAATGTAATATGTATAGACAGGCAGTTGCTTTATTTACCGCAGGCTGATTATCTGGTAATAAAAGACCGGGTGCTAACAACTAAGCCCTTAGATAAATACTGGCTGCTGCATTTTGAAGACAAGCCGTTAATAGATGGAAAAATACCTCCTGTTGGGTTAACGGATTATAGACAAGCCAATGTTGTGCAGTCTGTGCGAACTGGGGAATTGAAGCTTGATGGTAAAACTGTAGATTATTCAGGAAAGCTTTTTGTCAAAACCCTGTTGCCTGAGAAAAGAACAATTTCAATTATTGGAGGACCACATTATGAATATTTTAACCGGTTTTCGAATAAGAATTTTCCACCCGAGCATAGTTTCAACCCTAACAGAGAATCAGGTAATTGGCGCATGGAAGTAAGGCCTAAACATGCTGTTGCCGGTACAACATTTCTGCATGCGTTCGAAATCACAGACGAAAGTAAGAAAGTTATGGTTCCTACTGAAAATATCAAATCTGAGGATGGTAAAATGGAAGGCGTATTGTTTCTGTCAAATCAAAAGCCTTATCTTATATTCTTTAGCAGCAGTATGGATGAAAGGGGTCATTCTTTTCAAAACGCTCATTTGCCTATAACTTATAAATTACATGCATCGGCACCAACAAGTCATGTTTTGGTTGAACTGGAGCCTAATAAAAAGATAAAGGTTAATATTAATAATCAAAACATTGGCGCTTTTCAAACGACTAAAGCAGGTGTATTGTCTTTTAAAGATAAAGGTTTGGGAGTAAGGATCATACAAATAAAAGCAGAATAATAGATGTCAATTGCATATCTTACTAAAACTAAAAAAATGAAAGCATCTTTTATTTACATTAGTCTTTTGGGATGTATTGTTGCCTTTTGCCGTGGCAATTACAGATAAAAGCATAGTGGGTATTTAAGGAATTACAAAAAGCTCGAATTAAAATAGAACCTAAAATATTAGTGTAAGCTTAAATTTGAATATCCATATTGTTTGATTTAAACTAAAACAAATTTTAAAGCATGAACGTTATAAAATTGATTGTTTCGACCTTTTTTTCATTAGCTATAATAATCATTACCTCTTGCAACAGTATATATAAAAATAAATCTTCTTCATTTACCCAAGACCCCGAAACTAAATTAGGCTGGAAGTTAGGGGCACAAGCTTATACCTTTAATCTTTTTACTTTTTTTGAAGCAATTGATAAGATTGATAGCTGCGGTTTAAAATATGTTGAAGCCTTTTCAGGACAGATAATCGGGGGAGGAATAGAAGGCAAAATGGACTATCACATGGAAGCAACCGTACGTGATCGGATTCTTGAGAAACTGAAGGAAAAAGGTGTTAAGCTATACGCTTATGGAGTCGAAAACCCGGCTAATGAGGCAGAATGGCGGCAATTATTTGAATTCGGAAAGGCTATGGGTATACAAACATTTACATCAGAACCGGGTGAAAAAGACATGCCTTTACTTTCAAAACTTTGTGAGACCTATAAAATTAATGTAGCGATACATAATCACCCCTACCCAAAACATTACCGGAAGCCGGAAATAGTGCTTGGTGCTATAAAAGGACAAAGTGAGCGAATTGGGGCTTGTGCAGATGTAGGTCACTGGGTACGCTCTGGCCTTGATCCTGTAGAATGCCTGAAAAAGCTGGAAGGGCATGTTTTACATTTGCATATGAAAGACCTGAATTATAAAGAAGGTAAGGATGACGGTGCCGATGATCGCGATGTACATTGGGGGACTGGGGTGGCAAATACAGACGGTGTAATTAAGGAACTTAAAAGACAAAATTTTAAGGGAATGATTTCGGCGGAATATGAGCGTAACTGGGAAAACAATGTTCCAGATGTAACTGCAAGCGTTGCATACTTCAGAAGTGCTTTGAAATAATACAAAATATCTTAGAATATAAATATCGAAATGAAAAGAAGAGCAGCCCTTAAGGACTTAATAATTATTGCAGGAGGAATTACACTTTTGCCTTCATGTTTAAATCAAAAGGGAAAAGCATCAATTGCCCTTAAAAACCTCGATATTAGTGCAGATCAGGAACGGCTTCTTGCAGAAATCGCTTCGACCATTATTCCTCAGACAGATACGCCCGGAGCCAGAGAAATGGGATCTCATTTGTTTGTATTAAAGATGCTGGATGATTGTTACGAAAAAGATATACAGCAAAAGTTTGTTCAGGGATTAGATCAATTGGAAAATAGCACGAAGAAGCACTTTGGCAATTCATTTGTCAATTGTACTGTTGATCAAAAAGAAAAGGTGCTCCAGGGAGTGGAAAATAAGGTATCGCACTCTCCGGAAGTTTATGAGTTTTATAGTATAATGAAAGAAAGAACCATTCAGGGATACCTAACTTCAAAGTATGTAGTATTGAATATACAGAAGTATGAATTGATTCCATCAGTAAAGTACAATGGATATTACCCGATTAAAAAAATTAAATAAAACGGAGAATGGGAGAAATCACAGGTTCTGTTAAGGAGCGCACTTTCGATGCGATTGTTATAGGTTCAGGAATGAGCGGGGGATGGGCCGCCAAGGAGTTTACTGAAAAGGGATTAAAGACTTTAGTACTTGAAAGAGGCAGGGATGTAAAGCATATTAAGGATTATCCTACAGCCAATAAGTTTCCTTATGAATTTGAACACAGAGGCGAAATGCCACTCGAAGTTCAAAAAGCAAATCCGATCATCAACCGCTGCTATGCATTTGCAGAAGATGCCGCTCATTTTTTCGTAAAAGATGCAGAACATCCATACGTGCAGGAGAAACCGTTTGACTGGATTCGTGGTTACCAGGTAGGTGGTAAATCATTAATGTGGGCCAGGGCCACACAACGATGGAGTGATTTTGATTATGAAGGACCTGCAAGAGATGGCTTTGCAGTAGACTGGCCTATACGTGAAAAAGATATGGCTTCGTGGTACAGCCATGTAGAAAAATTCGCTGGTATTGCCGGAAACAGGGATGGTCTGAAGCAATTACCTGATGGGGAGTTTCTGCCAGCTTTTCCCCTCAATGTGGTAGAAGATTATTTCAAAAAGCAATTAAGTGAAAAATACGAGCACAGGCATGTGATCAGTGAAAGAATTGCACATTTATCAAAACCGAATCCAATACATCTGGAACAGGGAAGATCACAATGTCTAAGCAGGGATCTTTGTCAGCGAGGTTGTCCTCTTGGTGGTTATTTCAGCAGCAACTCCTCTACCATTCCCTGGGCTGCCAGGACAGGTAATATGACCCTCCGTCCTTTCTCTGTTGTCCATTCTGTTATTTATGATAACCAAAAAGGAAAAGCTACAGGTGTCAGGGTTATTGATGCAAACACTAAAGAGGTAACTGACTATTATGCAAAGGTGATTTTTGTAAATGCCGGTGCTTTAAATTCTAATCTTTTATTACTGAATTCTACCTCACACCGGTTTCCAAACGGGTTAGGCAATGACAATGGCTTGATGGGTAAGTTTGTAGCTTTTCATAATTACAGTGCGCGTCTCAGCGCAGAATATGATGGCTTTAAAGAATTTACCACAATAGGAAGAAACCCCGCTGGCGGCGGATATATGCCCCGTTTCAGAAATTTATTTAAACAGGAAACCAATTTCCTTAGGGGATATGCAGCCGGATTTTCTGCTTACAGAAGTTCTCATAACGATCTGTCAGGCGTAGGCGTTAATTTAAAAGAAAGGCTTTTGCATCCTGAAGTAGGGCCATGGAAGATCGGTTCTCATATGATGGGCGAAACCATTCCTAAGGAAACAAACATGGTTAGTCTTGATCCTGAAAAAAAAGACAATTGGGGAATACCTCTTTTAAAGATATCAGTCGTATATGATGAGAATGATAAAAAGATGAAACAGGATTATTTTGATCAGTTTACCGAAATGTTAACCGAAACTGGCTTTACTAATATCAAGACTCAGAGTTCATCACAAAATCCTGGTATTGATATTCACGAAATGGGAGGAATAAGAATGGGCAAAGATCCTAAAAGTTCGTTATTAAATAAATGGAACCAGATGCACGCCTGTAAAAATGTTTACGTAACAGACGGAGCGTGTATGACATCAACATCTACACAAAATCCTTCACTTACTTATATGGCATTAACAGCAAGGGCAGTTGATCATGCCGTAACAGAATTAAAGAGAGGTGATTTGTAAAGACATATAAGTTTTATAATACCTGGAGATTAGCATTCTCTCTGATAAGAATTAAGTCTTTCGAACAAACAATAGAGATGATCAATATTTTCAGCAGCATTGTAAAAATTTATCATGGCTGCGGATACTGAAAATTACTTTTATGCCAATTGACAACTCTTTTGATAAGAATCGACTTAAGAAATAGCAAAGCAATTTAAGGAAATCGATTATGGCTTTGCTAAATTACAAAAAATTGCTGTAAGGATTTGGAAAACGAGAAATATTGCCGCCACTTAAATTGGAAATTAATTTATGAAAAGACCTTATTTATTTTTATTGTTAGTATTGAATGTTTTAATTACTGTGCATGGCCATTCGCAGGATAAGGTGGATGATTTAGGATCAAACAAGCTGCGTCCCGGGGCTGGTTTGCTCCCGGTGCCCCAGAAGGTTTCGTTTACAAATACGCGTTACATGCTTAATGATAGCTGGTCTGTTGCCCCTGCCTCAAATCTTTCAAAAAATGATCCTGCTCTTCTTAGCTTATCAACAGAATTAAAAGAGCGTTTTGGTTTGAGGTTAAAAAGCGCCGGGCGGGCAACGCATAGTATACAATTAAGTATTAAACCCGGATCTGTAACTATTGGACAAACCACTGACACAAACCACACTGCATTAAAGCAACAGGCGTACAACTTAAAGCTTGAAGCGGGGCGAATCTCTATTACAGCAAACGAAGCAGCCGGACTGTTTTACGGAGTACAGACACTATTACAATTACTACAATCTGAAAACGGGAAAACATTCTTTGTTGGCGGAGAAATAATTGACTGGCCTGATATGGACCTTAGGATGATTTATTGGGATGACGCCCATCATCTCGAACGTCTTGATGCAATGAAGCGGGCCATTAAGCAGGCAAGCTATTATAAGATCAATGCGTTTACTATTAAGCTGGAAGGTCACTTTCAATTTAAAAGTGCAGCGCCTATTGTTGAACCTTATGCATATACGGCTGCAGAATTACAGGAGCTTACCGATTATGCCAGGGCCCACTACGTTGAGTTAGTTCCCTGGATAGATGGACCGGCGCATATTTCCTTTATTTTAAAACACCCTGAGTATAAAGACTTAAGAGCTTTCCCTAATTCAAACTATGAATTCAATGTGTTGAATCCTAAGGCTGATGAACTGTTGCTTGGAATGTTTGATGAGCTGATACAGGCAAACAAGGGAGGAAAATATCTTCTGTTTTCTACTGATGAAGCTTATTATGTTGGAAAGTCAGAAGCAGAGAGAAAACGTGCCGAAGCACTAGGCGGTAATGGTAAATTACTTGCAGAATATATCACCAGGATATCTAATAGGCTTCATTTAAAGGGCAGGAAAGTTATCATCTGGGCCGAATATCCGCTCACTATTTCTGATATCAATTCACTTCCGTCTCATATCATTGACGGTGTTTATAATGATAAATGGGCTCCTGAAATAAAAGAACATGGAATGCGCCAGCTTATATATACTTCCATACAGGGAGTGGAGCCATTCTTTCCCAATTATCATAAAGTGCCTTCAAAAAAACCAGTGACAAATGTACCGGTAGCACTTACTGATGATGAAGAACAACAGGGTGATCTGCCGAATGGCAGGGTAGCAGAAGTGCTGAAGGATATTACTTCAAGTGTTGCTGCAGCGAATGCTGATTTTATGGGAGTAGTTGTGGCTGGGTGGGGTGATGCAGGATTAAACCCTGAAACTTTCTGGCTTGGATATGCAGCAGGCGCAGCTCCTGGATGGAACAACAAATCGATGACTGCAGAGGACCTCACTTCCCGGTTTTATAATTCTTTTTATGGAAGCAAAACTGTTAACATGGATAGAGTTTACCAGTTGCTTAGTACCCAGGCTGATTTTTGGGACAAAAGCTGGGACTGGGAGGTTTCTAAATTAAGGACACCTATTTTCGGAAATTCTTATAGAATTTTTGATACTGCAAAGCCAGTGAAAGATCAAACATTGCCTTTATTACCGGTTCCGTCACAGACAAATCTATCGTTAAGCAACGACTGGAACAGCAATAACAAAGATCGCCTCCTCTCTGTTCAGAAATATATGAAGGAAAATAACGAGCTTATGAAACTACTGAATGAAAACCTCCTTAATGTAGAATACCAGCATTACAATTTACAAGTCCTTCGTTCTGTAGCTGAACTTTGTCGTCAGAATTTACACATGCTGCTTGACCTGGAGAGGATTAACAATTTTCTGAGTCTTTCCTCAAGCCTTGCATCAACTAACCCTAAAGTAGCCGTATCTCTTGTAGACCAGGCTTTGGAACAGGTAAAGAAAATAAGAGGTGAACGAAATGATATACTGCAGGCAGTTACTACAGTATGGTACCAGGATTGGTATCCAAGGGTTGCAGAAGCTAACGGCCGTAAGTTCTTAGACCAGGTAGATGATGTAAAAGATCATCAGCCTGTAAGAACAGTGGATATGAGTTATTTGATTTATCGCCAGTTGAATTATCCTTTGGGCAAGTGGGCTGAAGATGTTTCGAATTCCCGGAATCAATTTGCAAAAGATCATAACCTGCCTTTGCGAACAGAAATAATAGATTGGAGTAAATATTAATGTTCAGTGTCAGAATATTAAGACATAGAAAGTTGTCTAGTCTAATTTTAATTTAAAATTGTCTTTTCTATAAAATATGTCCGGGGAAAATAAGCAAAATAAACGTCCATTTCATTTTGATGATATTTATGACATTAAAGGTTTGAGCAGTCCAAAGCTTTCGCCGGATAACAGACATGTTGTTTGCATTGTAACGATACCTGATAAAAAGGAAAATACCAGGAAAGACTATATCAGTTTAATATCTGTTCCAGATAAAAAATTACAATTTCTAACAGAGGGCAGTTCTCCTTTATGGTCTCCGGATGGCTCAGAGATTGCTTATGAGGCCGCTGAAATGCAGGATGGAATATGGATCTATAATTTGAAAGACCAGTCAAAAAGGTTTCTTACAAAGGTTTATTATTCATCGTACTTCATAAATCATTTAGAGCAGAAGAGCTTTGTCTGGTCACCAGATGGTAAGCATATTGGATTTGTCAGCACACTGCCGTATTCAGAAGCAGCTAAAGAAGACAAAGAAGTAAAGGTGATAAACAGGCTTTTGTATAAGACTAAAGGTGGAAGGGGCCGGCCATATTTTGCCGACGATAACCTCACTCACATTTGGATAATATCTGTTAGGGGTGGAGAACCTGATATCATAACTTCTGGCGAGTTTAATGAACACTCCATCTCCTGGTCGCCTGACAGTTCGCAGATTGCTTTTATCAGCAACCGTTCTTTAAATCCCGATAATAATCAATATGATGATTTATGGACTGTTAATGTAAAGACTAAAGATGTAACCAGGCTCACTAAAGATCTGGGCACAACTTTCCAACCATCATGGTCCCCGGATGGGAAATACATCGCGTTCCTGGCTACCACAAGTATGACCAGTACAAACGATAGCCCTGCAGATGATACCCACCTCTATCTCATTGCACCTTCAGGAGGTATGCCACGTTGCTTAACCAAGCAATTGGATAGGAGGATTGAAAATATATCCTGGCATTTCAACAGCAAATTCATCTATTTCACAGCTGGCAATCATGGAATGACAACATTATTCCGGTTGTCCGTGGTAACGGAAACTATAGAACCAGTTGCAGAAGGCAACTTTCACATTTTAGAATACGCAATAAGTAAAGACGGGGAATCCGTTGTTTATACCAGCACAGATATAAATCATCCGGCTGAAGTTTTCCTTATGCGGCAGAATCAGCAGAGTATTATCCCGGTAACACATGAAAATGATAATTTACTTAATACCTGTTTACTTCAGGATGCAGAAACATTCTGGTTTAATAGTTTTGATGGAAGTTCTGTACAGGGTTGGCTTATGAGACCGGTATCGTTCACAAGCTCTCAAACCTACCCCTTGGTTCTAATTATTCATGGTGGTCCCCATAATATGTTTGGTTACGAATTTGAAGAACGTATGCAATTGATCTCTGCTAATGGCTACGGTGTTTTATTTATTAATCCAAGAGGCAGTAGCGGATATGGACAAACATTTTCCAATGGATGTGTATTAAACTGGGGCGGCGGCGACTATAAAGATTTGATGGCTGGAGTTGATTATGTTATTAATAAAAATAGCTGGATAGATAAAGAAAGATTATGTGTAACCGGCCAGAGCTATGGTGGGTATCTTACCAATTGGATCATTACACAAACCAATCTGTTTAAAGCAGCGGTGGTAGATGGTGGTATCAGTAATTTGATCAGTTTCTCAGGCACTTCCTTATATCATTCACTAATGGAATCAGAATTCAATGGTAATGTGTATGAGAATTTTCCTTTACTCTGGCAATGGTCACCTTTAAGAAATGTAAGGAATGTAACAACACCTACACTTTTTCTGCATGGACAGGTGGATAACGAAGTGCCGGTTTCCCAGGCTGAAGAAATGTATGTGGCATTAAAAAAGCTTGGTGTAAAAACTTCCTTTGTTCAATATATTGGAGAAGGGCATGGATGGAGACCGGATTTAAAACCCTCAAACAGGGTGGACGTGTATGAACGGATGATCGATTGGTTTGGACAGGTTAGATGATAAGAGACAACAGTATTTATAAAGATCATAAGTTGTCCTCTTATTGAAGAAAGGTTTAGTGTATTATAGAAATAGTCTTCTTAATTAAAGGTGGTAACTATAACTAAGAACATGAAAAAAAGCAACAGTTGGCTAAGTTTCGTAATTATACATGTCATTTTTATGGGTGTTTGGGGTGCTCTTATTGAGATCCCTGAAAAGAATGGCTTTCCGGCAACGCTTGGTTACGTGGTATGGGCGTTAACCATGATTCCGGCGGCAATTATAGCTTTGATTATTAATAAGTGGAAACTGGAGTATGACAAGCGCTCCATTGTATTGGGTTGCTCAGCCGGATTGCTTGGAGCGTCAGGTCAACTGGTTCTTTTTTTTACCTTACGTATAGCGCCTGCTTATTTGGTTTTTCCTTTACTATCCTTAACTCCCGTAGTTACGATCTTGCTCGCTGTAGTGTTCTTAAAAGAAAAGACAGGCCGTTTAGGCTGGATTGGTATTGTAGTTGCGATCATTGCAATTTTACTGCTCTCTTATCAGCCCCCGGGGGATAAAAATGTCAGCGGCTATTTGTGGATGCTGTTGGCGGCGATACCATTGTTAGCCTGGGGAGCGCAAGGTTTTGTAATGCGATTTGCTAATGAAACAATGAAAGCAGAGAACATCTTTTTTTATATGACAATTAGTTCTGTCTTACTTATTCCTTTAGCATTAAGTATGACAGATTTTTCCCAGCCTATTAATTGGGGATTTAAAGGGCCTTATTTAGCAGGGATGATTCAAGTATTAAATGCCTTCGGTGCCCTCTGCTTAGTTTATGCTTTCAGATTTGGGAAAGCAATAATTATTGCACCTATGACTACTGCCCTTTCCCCGGTACTCACAGTTATCATATCATTAGCTATTTACACTGTTATACCACATCCTATAATAGTAACAGGAATGTTGTTAGCCATCCTTTCTGCATTTCTGATGGGAGTTGAAGAGACAAAAATGGATAAAACCGCAGAGAAGGAAACTTTATATAAAATTTGAATTAGATTTTTATTATAAAAATAGATATGTAGCAAATATCAGGCTTTTAGAGAAATGGCAGATTAGGCACCGGAGGAAGCAGACCATTCCAGAACAAAGAAAGCTTCTTAACTAAAACAACAGATGTACCGGTGAAACTCAAATGATTATAAGCAGGAATATTTTAACTAAGATGTCGACCCGATTTACATTACTCTTATATTATACTATTTCTTCCTCCTGAGTTCTTAGATTTAATATCTTTACTGCTGTTTTTAAGGAACATAAAAAATCTAATAAATGAATAAGATATTAGCGACTGTTGCTGCTTCTATATGTTTTTCTCTTTTAAATGATACAGAAGCTCAATCTTTAAAAAAGATTGAAGCAGTAAACTTTTCTCAGGTTGATATTAATGATAAATTTTGGAAACCTCGTATAGAGAAGGTGAGCATGGTTACGATACCGGTTTGCATAGATCAAACAGAAGTTAAAACCGCAAGAATTAGAAATTTTGAAAAAGTAGCAAGGAAAACGGGTGAAAAGCATGAAGGTATTTATTATGATGACTCCGATGTATTTAAAGCCCTGGAAGCAATAGCTTATTCTCTGAAAAATCATCCCGATAAGACTTTAGAAAAAAAAGCAGATGAATGGATTGATAAAATTGCAGCAGCCCAACTGCCTGATGGTTACTTAAACACTTATTATACTTTAACTGGTTTAGATAAGCGTTGGACAGATATGGAAAAGCATGAAGATTATAATGCGGGGCACTTGTTTGAAGCAGCAACTGCTTATTATAATACAACGGGTAAACGCAAGTTGTTAGATGTAGCTATTCGTTTTGCCGATCATATTGACTCAACTTTTCGTTTACAAAACCGCCATTGGGTTTCAGGTCATGAAGAAATAGAGCTTGCGTTAGTAAAATTATATAAAGCAACAAATAATAAAAGATATCTTGATTTAGCCGATTGGTACTTACAGCAAAGAGGTCACGGTTATGGCAAAGGAGCAATTTGGAGTAACCCTCACTGGGGTCCAAAATACTGCCAGGATGATGTTCCATTACAAGACCAAAAAGAAATAACCGGCCATGCCGTTCGTGCTATGTATTTATATACAGGTGCAGCAGATGTAGGAGAGGTCAAAAATAATTCCGGCTATATGAACGCAATGAAGAAGGTTTGGGAGGATGTAGTTTATCGTAATATGTATATCACGGGTGGTATTGGGTCATCAGGGAGAAATGAAGGTTTTTCAAATGATTATGATCTTCCTAATGAAGATGCATATTGTGAAACTTGTGCTTCTGTAGGTATGGTACTTTGGAATCAACGCATGAATTTGCTAACCGGTGATAGTAAGTACATGGATGTACTGGAAAGAAGTTTATATAATGGAGCATTAGATGGCCTTTCTTTAAGTGGAGATCGCTTCTTTTATGGCAACCCTCTGGCGTCAAGTGGTAAAAATGAAAGAAGCGAATGGTTTGGCACAGCCTGCTGCCCGTCAAACATAGCACGTTTGGTGGAGTCTTTAGGAAACTATATCTACGCAAAATCCCCGGACGCTGTGTGGGTTAACTTATTTGTAGGAAGTAATACATCAGTAAGTTTACAAAAAGGCAAGGTTCAATTGCAGCAACAAACTAATTATCCGTGGGACGGTGCAGTGCAAATTGCTGTTGCTCCTGAACATAAAATGAAATTTCCCTTACAAATCCGTATACCAGGCTGGGCTCAAAATCAACCTGTACCAGGGAAGACCTATCAATATGCTGATACCAGTCCAGATACTTTTACTATTGCGATTAATGGAAAGCCTGCATTCTATAAAATAGAGAGTGGTTATGCAGTTATTGAGAGAGAATGGAAAAAAGGAGATGTTGTTGCATTAAATCTTCCAATGACTGTCAGAAGGGTGGTAGCGATTGATAGCGTAAAACAGAATAAAAACCGTGTAGCTTTCCAAAGGGGGCCCCTCGTTTATTGTTTTGAACATGCAGATAATGATGGAAAAGCGATGAACTTTTTCGTACCTGCAAAAACTGTATTCACTACTCAATATAATAACGATTTACTCGGTGGAGTAGTTACGCTTCAGGCTAATGCCCCGGTTGTTGATGCCAGTGCTGATGGTACCTCTGTAGTTACAGTAAATAAAAAGATAGTTGCTATTCCCTATTATTCCTGGGCCAACAGAGGACCCGGAGAAATGCAGGTATGGGTGCCTGAAAAAGCGGGAGATATAAAAATAGGTGCTGATACGAGGGAGTAATTTAGATAAAATCCTTTTTTAAAAAGTGAATATAACATAGTCAGATGACAAAGTTGTGCAATGCCACTAATTATGGGAGGTATTATAAATACTAAAAGTAAAAGAAAAGAAGTTGCATGATGAAACTTGAAGAAAACAAGCCGGCTATAATTGTAAAAGACAAAATCTTCTTTATGCATTTCTATATAAATAATTTTAATTTCATTTTTTCTTATGAGATAAAAAATATTTATTTTCTGGTCGCTTCAAAAACCATTAGTGTACCATTATTTCTTGCTACGAGGTATAGCCAACGATTATTTAAAGTTCTTAATTGCTGTATAGATCGTATTTCTCCGTCCAGCCTGAGCCCTGATTCTAAAGGAGAAGGAGTAAGCCATCCTTTCTCGTTATTAATTAAAACCTGCCCGTAACCGGCATCATACCTTCCTTCGAATGGAATAACACCATAAAAATTGCCTGCAGCTAAAATATCCTTTTTCCCGTCTCCACCAAAATCTGCTGCAGACCAGGTAAAAACAGGAAACCACTGTAATTGTGCCGGCATCTTTTTTAAATTATAACTTTTGCCTGAATTCCATAACAGGCTTGTTGAAAGTGTATTTGCAGTTAATTCATTCATCCCCTTTAATTGCTCTCCAAAAATCTCAGGAACTGTTTGACCAGCCATCTGCCTGTAACTCTCGTAATGTTTACGCACTACCGAAGTAAATTGCTTCTCAAGGTCTTCTTTGTTCGAAAAAGTATAATACCTACCCTCTTTTGCAACTGCCACGACCTGATCTGCATCTCCATTGCCGTCAACATCTCCGATATATAATTTAAGAGGGTACTCTGCACTAGCTTTCAGCTTGGAGTTTTCACCCCAATTACCAACCAGCAAATCAGGATATCCGTTATGATCAATGTCATCAGCTTTAACTGACTGCCATAAACCGGAAGTATTACCCAGGCCTTCAGCCTCTGTTCTGTTTTCTAATTTACCCCGATTATTCAAAAAAACGGTAATCGGCATCCATTCTCCTACAATCACGAGATCAGGCCATCCATCCATGTTTTTATCAGTCCAGACTGCGTCAGTTACCATTCCGACTTGGTTAAGGCCAGGCCCTATATTATCATGAGCAACTGAAAAATTTCCTTTACCATCGTTAATTAATAAATAGGATGAAGGTGCCTCTCCATATTTTTTAGAAGTAACCCTTCCGCCCACAAAAAGATCCATATCTCCATCTTTATTAAAATCAGCAGAAACCGCAACTGAGGAATTACCATAAAAAAAAGGCAGACCATTTGATTTAGTGAATTTTCCCTGACCATTATTGATATATAATCGATCCTGAAGAGCTTTTTCTTTGCCCCAAAATTCATTGCCCCCGCAGGCAACATACAAATCAGAGTAACTATCTCCGTTGGCATCAAAAAATAAAGCATTTACGTCTTCGTTTATCGCGTCTTCGGCAAAAAGGTCTTTTTGTTGGGATGTAAACGTGCCATTTTTATTTTGAATAAAAAGTGCACTTGCCTGTCCGCGTGCGCCGCAAACAAAAAAATCATCAAGGTTATCTTTATTAATATCTCCTACGGCCAGTTTAGGACCTTCAGTAGAAATCATGTGCGGAATTAAGGCCTGTACGTTAAAATCAACGTTCCTGGTGTTTCCAGTAAATTCCCTTTTCCTTAGTAACATCTTTATAAAATAAGACTTCTCTTTTTACACTGTCTGTTGGTAAACATAGTTTTACCAGCAAGCTAGCATTTTCTTCTTTCAAAGTCAATCGTTGGTTAACTTTTACATTAGTCAAGAGCTGCATTTTTCCTGAAGGCCAAATCACCTGTAAAGTGTCAATGTTTTTTTCCTTACCGAGACCGAAATGAACAATTTTAGTGGAAGAACTTAAAAATCCCCTGCTGCCCGTCAGGTAATTAAGCTGCAGCATGCCTTTGTTTTTAATGACCACTTTTGCCCCATAAGCATTTGTGTTATAACCGATGCCTTTTAATTCTATATCAAGAAAGCTTTGCTTATTTCTTTCACGTGAATTATTTTTATACATCATTGCAGGACTATTGATATTATTGATAATAAGATCCAGATCTCCGTCATTATCCAGATCAGCATAAGCAACGCCATTTGATAATGTAGGTTCATCAAATCCCCAATCTTTTGACCGATCAATAAATTTAATATCTGGCTGTCCCTGAAACATGCAGTTGGCTACTTTACCTGACGGCATTTTATCGATAGCTATTATATCAGATGTTTTTCCTTTCTCTAGTGATTGCAACATCGCCGGACTGGAGACAAATTTCACATAGTCTAAATCATTAGGTCGTTTTACAATTCCGTTGCTTATAAAAAGGTCTTTAATTCCATCGTTATCAAAATCTGCAGCCAGCGGCGCCCAACTCCAATCTGTTGCTGCAATTCCGCTATATAAGCCTATTTCACTAAAATACTTGCCTCCGCCTACATTCAGTTGTAAACAGTTCCTTGAGTATTGATTATGATAACCATAGCTCATTTTATATTGATAAATTTCAAAAGGATCATCACCTGCAGAACTTTTTAAAACCTTTTCATCTCTGGGCAACATATCCATAGTAACGATATCAAGCCAGCCATCGTTATTTAGGTCTGCTCCATCGCTTCCCATGGAAAAACGACTTTCATGACCAAAGGCTTTTTTGTTTGTTTCACTAAAGCTCCCATCCTTATTATTTAAATAATAATAATCATTATCATGAAAGTCATTACTTACATAAATATCATCCCAGTTATCATTGTTAAAATCGCCAACTAAAACATTCAAACCATAGCCGGTTGCACTATTATAAATGCCTGCCCTGACGTGTTACTTCCTTAAAATGAAACTCACCTTCTTTTTGTTCATTTTTAAAAAGCTTATCCCCGCTTTCCGGGCTGTCAAGCTTGCGTTGATCTACACTTTTGTAACTTTCAACAGAGTGAACAGAATGACAAACCAAAAACATATCAAGGTCGCCGTCTTTATCATAATCAAAGAAACTCGCCTGCGTACTAAATGCCGTTACAGCTAGTCCGTATGTTTCGGCCGATTCTGTAAAGGAGAGGTTTCCATTATTTATATAAAGTTCATTTCTTCCTTTAAGATGTTTATACCTGCCGACTGCACAAACATAAATATCAAGCAACCCATCTCCATTTACATCAGCCATGGTCACCCCTGTTTTCCAGTTTGACAATCCCTTTACACCTGCTTTTTCTGTTATGTCTTCAAATGTGAGATTACCCTTATTAAGATAGAGCTTATTACTGCCTATGTTAGAGGTTAAATAAATGTCAGTAAGCCCATCATTATTTATATCGCCAGCGGCAACTCCGCCTCCATTAAAATAATACAGATAATCAAGTATATTAAAACCGGTATCACTAACAGGTAAAGAATTCTCAAAACGAATACCGGTTTTGTCTGCTGCTAATAAGGAAAATAGTGGAGTTGATTTCTTACACGAAATAAGTAATAAGCCCATTATCAGGATTAATATGAGCTTCCTATCAATAAAACATTTTATCGTGCAATTAATTTTTAAATTATTCATTTCACATTTCAAACAAGCTGTATTTATTTTTCTTTGCGCCCAATTTCTTCTGCTTGTCAAGCCGCTCTTAATTAAAAATAGAAAATTAATCACACCTAATACTGTTTATTCTTTTTAGCAGTCGTAACTATAATAGCCTGTTCATACTTTCTGAACACTACTAATTTTCCGCTATCATCTCTCTTGAGAATTGTTACTTCAACGACCAACTTAGCTCCCTCGGGTGCTTGTTCGGGCACCTCTATTCCCATTACTATTTTTTCAAATGGTTTTGTCCATTGATACTCCAGTGGTATAAGGAACATGGTTGCAAAAGACGAACTGCTCATCATCTTTGCCGTACAACGACCTGTACCGATATTTAAAGGTACGCACATGGTGCCAGGCGTATTATTGTAGATATACTTTACATCGCCAAAGCAATCAGGTGGGAACATATTTTTTTCTGTTAGGCAAAAACATAGCGGATATGTCGAGTTTTTTCCATTTTCAAGATCAAAATAATATTCTCCGAATTCAAATTTTTTATCCAGTTCAAAAGTAAGTTTGACTATCTCACCCGGAGCCCCCGTAAATGTATTAGTTTTTTTTCCTGAGGTAAAAAAAACTAATAGTAAAGTCAGCAACAAAACAATAGTTAAAATAGCTTTCAAAAAAATTCCTCTCATATTCTTTTCAGCAACCTTTTTATTGTTCTGTGATGATTGGTGTGGTAAAATTTACCACATCATGAGGTTTCGTTTACTCCTCTCTCAACCGTAGTAGAGAAAATGGTCTTGCGTAGTCAATACAACATTATTACCTTATTTTGGTTTTCCGTCTTAATTCATTATCAAAAACATTTCTACTAAGGTTTGCAATTTGCTTTCTCTAATTTGTTTACCCACACACCTCATAATAGAATCCTTTTTATTTAATGGAGCATTTCAATTTTCACTTTATCAAATGTTATAAGTCTTTTTCTCTTTTTTGTTTTCTTTGCTAAAAGACGACATAGAATTTCTTTTATAAAGTAAAACAAAGCAAATTATATTTTAATCCTGTAAGCTTGAATGGCTTGTCCATTAACACCTACTAACAGTATATCACCAAACGTACAAAAAGACCGTATTTCACCCCTTACTTTTAACCCTGATAAAAGTTGGCTAATATACCGGAAAGATCCATGCCCGTCACCTAAAAATAATTGTCCTTCATTACTTTCATTTAAACCTACCTTAACCCTTGAATGCTCTATATTTCCTCCCAGCAGCAAATCTATTTTTCCGTCATTATTAAAATCATTAACTGAAATGGCAAACACAGGGCTAAACTGGGCTTCTGCCGGCAGGGTTCTTTCCACTAATTTACCTGTTGAATTACTAATCCAAAGTTTAGTTTCCATAGTGTTGGCCGTAAGCTTTTTGACACCTTTTAATTCTGCCGGAGAAAAGATGTTAGAAATGCCGGCATCAGCATAAGATTTATAATCAGTAAATCTTGTTCGCATAATACTCATTTGCTCCAATAATTCATCACGACCTACGTATGGATAAGATTTTCCTTTTATGTAATAACAAAAAATAGGATCTATTGCGCCGTTATCATCAAAATCTTTGTAAAACATTTCTACAGGTTCTTTTTTACTTGCCCTCCATTGACAATTAAGACCGTGATTACCGGCAATTATATCAGGTTTGCCATCGCCATTAATATCTTTTACGTGCAAAATATTCCACCAGCCGGTTGAGGAAGTTTCCATAAAATCCCTGGTTTTATCCGCCAGTTTTCCGTTTGCAGATTTCCAGATTTGTATAGGCAGCCACTCCCCTGCGGTTATAAGCTCTTCTTTTTTATCACCGTTAAGATCAGCAAAAACAGCAGTTGAAATCATACCTGCATTTGTAAGGGCCGGGCAAACATCTTTAGTTGCATCGCTAAAAACACCCTTACCATTATTTAAAAATATATAAGAAGCCGGAGCTTCGGGGTACCGGCCAGGAACAACCCGGCCACCTAAAAACAAATCAGGGAAACCATCAGCATTTATATCGCCAACGGCAACTGCACCTGCGGAAGTAAAAATTTTAGGAATTGCATTAACTGCAGGCTTGAATTTTCCATGGCCATCATTCAGGTATAAACGACTTTGCAAAGCCGGATCACCAGGTTCAAAAAAATCATAACCTCCGCTTGCTACAAAAAGATCAGGTTTGCCATCAGCGTTGGCATCAAAAAAGACGGCACAAACATCTTCACAAGCAGCATCTGCTTCTAACGCCGGCTCAATTAGTTTTACAAATTTTTTATTATCCTTTTGTATATACACCACACCGGCAAACCCTGCAGCTCCTCCTATAAACAAATCTTCTTTGCCGTCGCCGTCAATATCGGCTTTTGCCATACAAGGGCCATTATAAGACAGTGGGTTAATTAATAGTGGTTGTCTTTTAAAATCGTTTACGAAATTTTCGTGATGAATAAAGTTTACAGGGGATTTGCGTAAAGGAGTGAAAATGCTTTTAACGATAACATTAGCAGATCTTTTTTGAATTGGTGCATCAGTTTCTTTTAATAAAAGTTGTTGCTTACTTCTGATGTTAGTAATAATCTGTTGCTTTTTACCAGGCCAGGTAACAATCAAAGAGTCAACTTTTGTTGAGTTTCCTGTTCCAAATACCATTACGGGTGATACACTTGACTGAAAGCCCCTTGTCATCAATTGTTCCTGAACCTGTTGTTGACCTTTAATAAATAGCTGCACTTTTGCTCCGATTCCAAAACGGTTTCCACCCTCACCAGCTAATTTTACTCTTAAATAGCCCTTATCAAGATTCTTATCTGTGTTATTTTTATAAACAAAAGCGGGTTTATTAATATTATTAATTACAAGATCAAGGTCTCCATCATTATCAAGATCAGCATAAGCTGCTCCATTGCTGTTAGAAACTGCATCAAGTCCCCATCCAGCACTTTTATCGTCAAAACGCAAACCTCCCATGTTTTTAAAACCGTAATTACGTACATCTGATGCAGGCATTCTTTTAACCAATTCAAGCAAGTTACTTTTCTGAACCCGTCCCTGGTTATCACGGAGGTATTCCCCCATATACTTTAAAAAATCCATGTTAGTATAGTCACGAAGATATCCATTGGAAACAAAAATATCCTTCCACCCATCGTTGTCAAGATCAGCTAAAAGCGGAGCCCAACTCCAGTCAGTGTTTGACACCTTGGCAAGCTGGCCAATTTCGCTAAAGCTGCCGTTTCCATTGTTTAGATGCAGCATATTTCGCATGTATTGTGCATTAAGGCCGGCTTTGACTGTCAGGTCAAAAAGCTCAAAATTATCACTGCCAAACAATAACTTCTGCCTGTGATTATCTTCAGGTAACATATCAAGCGTGTAGATATCAGGCCATCCATCATTATTAATATCAGCAATATCATTACCCATTGAAAACTCTGAAGTAGCTGAAAGCCTTTGAGCAAGCTCATCTCTAAATGTTCCGTTACCATTGTTAATATATAAATAATCCGGAGCCAAATAATCGTTACTTATATAAATATCCTGCAAGCCGTCAATGTTAATATCAGCAACTGAAACACCAAGATTGAAATTTAACCTTGAGTTACGTATGCCCGATTGCAGGGTAACTTCTTTGAAAAATCCCTTGTCATTTCTGAATAATTTAAGACCTGTTAATGAGTCTGTTTTATTCATCAAATAGCTGATAGCTGTTTCATCGAGGTTATTGAATCGAATTGGACTGTGATTTAATAAAACCATATCCAGGTCACCATCTTTATCATAATCAAAAAAAGCAGCCTGGTTGCTGAAAGCCGAATCTGCCAAACCAGCAGATTGAGCTTGTTCTGTAAAAACAGGGATGCCTTTTTCATCAGGGCCTTTATTGATAAACAGTTCATTGGCCCGTTTAGCTCCGGGCAAATTACCAGAATGGCACACATATATATCAAGAAAACCATCACCATTTACATCTGCCATGGTTACGCCTGTACACCAGCTAAGCCGGCCTGCCACACCAGCTTTACCGGTTATATCTTCAAATTTAAAATTTCCATGGTTAAGGTATAGCCTGTTCCCTTTTCTGTTACTTGTGAGGTAAACATCATCAAAACCATCGTTATTCAAATCGCCAATAGCTACTCCTCCCCCATTGTAACTATTCTCATACTGAAGGGGATTAACATTTCCGTCTTCAACAATTTCATTGATGAAATTAATACCAGTATAGTCACCGGAAAGAAGGGTAAATAATTTGTTTGCATTCTCCTCTTTGCCCGATGAAGTACATGCCTGCAAAAGAAACAGAAATAAAGAGAAAATCAAGAGAAGTCCTTCACTACGTTTAATCATATAACACATTAAAAAAACCAAAATTCAATGAAGAATAGATTTATTCTAAATTAAAAAAAGTATAGTGGTTTGTGTCTAACAAACCACGGCGATTTATAAGCAAAATTAAAAAGTGTTGTGAAAAGTAATAATCACAACACTTTTTTAATAGTTAAAATGTAATTGTATGTCGGCTGACGAAATAGTTGGTTGGAGAAACGACCAACGGCTCTCGCCGGTGTTTGTGTCTCACAAATACCTATGCAGACATAAAATTAACACAATAGCGAAACTTCGAAATACTAATAACCCGGGTTTTGTTTTAATTTAGGATTGGTGGCTAAAATATTAGCCGGAATAGGCATCAATTTACGATAATCTCCGGTGGGCTGATGTGAAAGCCATGATTTTTTGGTAAAAATACCAAAGCGGATCATATCCTGGCGTCTGCGTGCTTCCTGGTTAAATTCCCAACCAAGTTCATCGAGGAAACGGCCATATTGAACATCTGCACCACCCTCATGGGTTTGTACTTTGTAATCTCTGCGACCGTAATCATAGACACTGCCCGCCTGCAGTTGAGTGCCGGTTACTGTAGCTTTGGTACTGTTACCCGGAAAGCTTCTTGCCCTGATTGCAGTTACAATTGTTGCTGCTTCATCAGCTTTATTAGTGCGTAATAAACATTCTGCCTTCATCATCATTATATCGGTAAGCCTGAATAAAGGACAATCATTACTTAGATTAGTTAACGCACCTAATTTAACTTCATATTTCCCCAGATGAAAACCATGAACTTCCTGCGAAGAATCGACACCTGGAATTTCATTAATAAACACTAAGGGTTGTCCGTTGAAGGGACCATTACTACCTTTTAATGGAGTGCCGGTTGATGAATATTGAGGACCTTGAATCCAGTTTTCTTTTAAACGCAAATCATCAGGATCATAAGTGTCTATATACTGAGGAACCGCCGCAATGCCACCCCAACTGGAAGTTTGCAGGTTATACGTTTTCTGGTTTTCAGGATGTAATGTTTCCATATGTAGAGACATACCGCCGGCATATATTTCATCATAAGGAACAGCAAAAATAATTTCAGTATTAGTTGAATTTTCAGTTGCAAATATTGAACGTTGTGTAGCGCTAAGTGTATACTTGTTAGAATTTATAATGGCGTCACAAGCCTCAATACATTTTTCCCATTGGGGCGTGCTTGTATACACCTCTGCATTCAAATACATCTTAGCCAGCAATGCATACGCTGCCCATTTATTAAAACGCCCATAATACAACTTAGTAGCCTCGTCAGTTAATAAAGGCAAACTCTCTGTTAACTCTTTAATTACAAAATCGTAAACCTCCTGGCGTGTATTCTGCTCTGCGAGGAAACCAGGTTCTACATCAAATTTGGTAACTATAGGTACATTTCCGTACAAATCGCAAAGAACATAATAAAAAGAAGCTCTTAATGCTCTTATCTCTGCCAATACATTTTCTTTTCCCGTCGGAACCGGCAGTTTACCGGATTCTATCTGGTATATTAACCGATTGCAGTTGGTTATACCGCCATAAGCAGCGGACCAGTTTCCACCTGTTCCGTCAGTATTTGTCCATACATGCTCATGCAGGCGACGATAGCTTCCATCATCAACCCATCCATATGGTCGTGCTGGTATAACTAATTCATCAGCAGTAACTTCCTGTGTGCGGAAAAAGTTACTTCCACCATAGCCCAAAACATTTCGCCACGAGCCATAAGCAGGGCCTATCAGGGAAACAAGATCACTTGCACCGGGGGTAAACCGGTCGGAAACAATTTCCGTAAAATTTTCTTCAGCAAGTTTAGTACAGGAACAAAGGAAAACAGTTCCTGACAATATGAAAGACGTTATAAAATTTATTTTTTTATTGATTAGCATGTTCTAAATAGTTAAATGGTTAAAAGGTAGCGTTTAGTCCAAAAGTGAAAGTCCGGGTGCTTGGATACTTATCCCGGTCATCATTACCCGGTGAAAGACCAAGACGGTTTACTTCAGGATCAATTCCTTTGTAACCGGTAAATACAAGCGAATTCAGCATTGACACATATATTCGGGTATTTTTTACGATGTTTTTAATTTTGCCAATATTATAGCCAAGCGTTATATTATCCACTTTCCAGAAATCGCCGTTCTCAACATAATAACTATTGTATTGTAAAGGAACATTTTTATCCATTACTGCTTTACCAAATACTTTATCGTAAGCAGATCTTAACTGGTTGTACTGTGTGCGGCCAACATTTTCATAATACATGCGCTGAAAGTTAAGGATTTGAAAACCAAAGGCTCCCCGCATGGTTACAGCCAAATCGAGTTTCCTGTACCGCAAATTATTATTCCAACCCGCATAATATTTAGGCAAACCATTTCCCAGAACTTGTTTGTCTTCGTCAGAAGCTTTAAAAGTTGCATAATCAACAGGTTTTCCATCTTTACCTTCATAAATCCACTTTCCTGCATCATCAACGCCAATAACCTTAAACCCATAAAATTCCCCGATTGCCCTGCCCACTTCTACTCTATGTGTATAAGTTTGAATAGGCTCACCGGTTCCTCCTGTATTAAAAAAAGGATTCGTTGTTTTATATTCTTCATTAGATAAAGAAGCTAATTTGTTACTATTGGTTGAAAAGTTTACACTTGAAAACCATTCAAAACTTTTATTGGTAACAGGAATGACATTAACGATAGCCTCAATTCCTTTATTTTCCATTACCCCGACATTTGCCCAGGTTGTGCCAAAAAGGTTTGGAGGAGTTGGTACAGGAAATTCATACAACAATCCATTTACTTTTCTACTGTAGGCATCAAGTGAACCATTAATTCTGCCTCTGTATAAAGAAAAATCAATACCAACATTTAATTCTGCTTTTTCTTCCCAACGAAGATTTGGGTTTGGATTACTGGTCGGAACTAACTGAGCTACCCATCTGCCATTGGATAATGTAAAGCCACTATAGCCTAAACGGGCAACGCCTAAAAATAGCGATTGAGGAGGTGTTCCTGTTACCCCGTATCCTGCACGTAATTTCAAATCATTAATTACTGTATTATTCTGCATGAAATTCTCTCTGTTAATCCTCCAGCCAACAGAAACGGCAGGAAACGTACCCCAGGGTTCAGCCGCACCTACCAGTGCAGAAGTTGCTTCATGACGCACACTTGCCATTAGCAAATACTTTTCTTTGTAATTGTAAGTGGCACGGCTAAAAAAACCAATCAGGTTTCTTCGGGTCTTATTGGTATACAATTGAGTAATACCTCTGCGACGCGCATCACCCTGGCCAATATTGTTATAAGTAAATAAGTCAGTAGGGAAATCCCAGTTGTCCATAAACGATTCTTCCAACGTATTGTCCTGGTAAGAATAACCGCCCAAAATCGAGAAAGAGTGATCCCCTGCTGCCCTATTATAGTTGGCTGTTAATTCCATCAGATTTTCGAGGGTTTGAACAGAACCCCTCGAGGCATATCCGTTCCGGGTATCGCGGATATTAGAAATATGTCTTTTTGTTTCAGAGTACCCTCTTAATTCGTTATACTTTGTACGTGCAAACAAACCTGTTAATGTTAATCCTGTCACAGGGGTTAAAGTTAAGGTACCGGCTAACCGGGTATTTTGATTATCAGTCTTACCATCACTTTCCATCAGACGGGCAATAGGATTTTCATACAAATAAATGCCGGTTTGCTCATGCCATGATCCATCAGGGTTTTTGACAGGACTTGTCGGGTTACGTATTAAAGCTTGTCTATAAGTGTATCCATTAAAGTCATAGATTCTCCCCGTTTCGAAGCCATTATTGGTCGCAGTATAGCGTTGATCAGTATTAATCAGGTTAAAATTTGCCTTTAATATCCCGTTAAACATGGAATGATTAATATCAAAACGACCACTCAATGCACGGTTATCAGATTTAAGCATTATCCCTTCGAAATAACGATAGTTTAGGTTTACCAAATAGTTGGTTTGCGGGGTTCCGCCACGGTAAGAAAGGTTATGTACATGTGTAAGAGGCGTTTGAACTATTTCATCAATCCAATCAGTACTGGCACCCAAATCCTCAAAAGTAACTCCCTCGGCTTTTTTCTGCCGATACTCTGCGGCAGTAAGCATTTCAGGTCTCCGGGCTATCTTTTGTGTGCTGACATAACCACTATACTCAACAGATTGTATACCTCCCCTGGACTTACGGGTAGTTATCAGGATTACACCATTGGTACCCCTTGTGCCATATATTGCTGCTGCGGCGCCGTCTTTTAAAACATCGATAGATTCAATATCTTCCGGCGCTACCGTCCGCAGGTTACCGGGTATGTTATCAATCAAAATCAAAGGCTGAGAACTTGCATTAATTGAATTGATTCCACGTAAAATTATTTGGGAGTTTTCAACCGGGCTTCCACCCTGTGGAGCAATTGATAAACCGGCAACTTTACCTTGTAAAAGCTGGCCGGCATCATTCACCGCTCCCTTAACAAAATTCTCTGATTTTACTGAAGCAATCGAAGCAGTCACTTCTTTTTTCTTCTGCGTGCCATAACCAATTACCACAACTTCATCGAGACCGGCTGCAGCCCGTTCCATCTGTATTGAAAAATTAGTTTCAGAACCGATAGTTATTTCACGGGTACTAAAACCTGTAGAGGAAATTACCAGGACTCCACCGGCATCAGGAACAGAAAGGCGAAAATTACCCTCGTTATTGGTTGCCGTTCCATTATTAGTTCCTCTTAATATAACTGAGACACCCGCTAATGGACCACCTGTTTGAGCTTCCGTAATTCTTCCGGTAATAACTTTATCAAACAAAGGATTGAAAGGGAGCTTAGCTGAAACTGAAAAAGAAGATAAACACACGAGAGCAAATAGAATCCACGTAGATAATTTAGTCATAGAACAAGCTTGGTTTAGGGAGTGAAGGGAATGTAACCTGCTGTAAAGCTATTGTTTAATGAAATGAATTAATATACCTTAATTATCCTGTTTTTTGCTTTTATTAACTTATTTTAATAAAATTTGCTAATTTATCAGATTTTTATTTATTCATTAAAGCTACATTTAGAGAAGCATTTAAAACGAACATGATTAAGCCCTTATTTGAATCGATTAATGCACAAAATGATAACTCCTTCTCAATAAGGGTATTTGAACAGGAAGCTTTTACATCTCCATATCATTATCATCCTGAATTTGAACTTACCTTAATATATGAAGGCAGTGGAAAGCGCTATGTAGGCAATCATATGGACCATTTCAATAAGGGTGACCTTGTATTTTTAGGACCAAATTTGCCCCATTGCTGGAAAACAGATCCTTATATTAAGGGAGAAATAAATGCATGTTCAATTGTTGTTCAATTCACCAATGATTTTCTGGGCCAGGATTTCTTTAATAAGCCAGAGCTTTCAGACATTCAGAAACTCCTCGTTAGAAGCCAAAGCGGAATTATTTACAATCGCTCTATTGTTCCTGAAATAACCAGGGATCTGAAAAATCTGGGCAAAGAGGAAATGAGCTTTAAAAAGTTACATATTCTTTTAGAGGTTCTGCATAAGCTGTCTATTACTACAAACTTTACCCTTTTAAATCCGGTAACCCATATTCCTATACAAAGTGGGGGTAATTTAGAAAGAATTAATAAAGTTTTCAGTTATATTATAGACAATTTTAAAACAAACGTTTGTCTCGATGAAGTTGCCCAACTTGCTTGTATGACTCCAAACGCTTTTTGTAAATACTTCAAAAAAGTCACGCATAAAACATTTATTGAAGTTGTGGTTGAGTACAGGCTTAATTATGCTACCACGCAATTAATACACACGAATAAGTCAGTAGCCCAAATATGTTTTGATTGTGGATTTAATGATGTTGCTCATTTCATCCGGATGTTCAAATCAAAGATGGAAGTATCGCCTTTACAATACAAAAAAAGATTCTCTGAAAACCTTCAAATTATTTAATGAATTTTAGGCTTCGTGAATAGTTTCTAAAAGAGAAAGAATCTGTTTTAAATTTTAAATAGTTTAGACTTTGTATTCTTTGTTACCTTTTCTTCAGGTTTTGGGGCAAAAAAATGTGAAGCGATAGAATGCATTAAGATAGACAAAAGACCATAGAAAGATCATAGCTTAAATCAAGTTTTAAAAAATTTCAAACTTATTCCACCGGGGGATTAAAAAGTTTTTACAGTACAGCTTATACTGAAAGTCACAATAAAATAACCTTTGAAAAGACATCAACGAAAAATTATCTTTTTGACTTTTATTTGTTCATTGATTTTAATTTTTAATAATTGCATAAATGAGCAAAAAAAAAGTAACGACCCGAGAGGTGAAGAGTATACCGGGTCGGCAAAATGCACTAAGTGTCATAAAAGTATATATGATTCTTACATAAAGACTGCACACAACCTCAGCAGCCGCCCTGCATCAAAAGATGCTATTAAAGGCAGTTTTGCTAAAGATTCCAATACTTTATATTATCGTCCCGCATTAAAAGTAGCTATGGAACAACACGATAGCAGTTTTTACCAGGTTGCTTATATTGACGATATAGCAAAACAAGCAGCACGTTTTGATATTGTTGTTGGTTCCGGCAGAAAAGGACAATCGTATCTTTATTGGTATGGTGATAACATTTTTCAGCTTCCGGTATCTTATTATGTTCCGGGAAAAAGTTGGGTAAACAGTCCAAACTACCCACCTGAAAATGTACTTTTTAATAGAAATATCCCTGTTGGTTGTTTTGAATGTCATGGCTCTTATATAGAGAAAACCGCTACAAAACCTGTGGGAAATGATTTAATTGATTATTTTAATAAGAACCAACTGGTCTATGGTATTGACTGCGAGCGATGTCACGGGCCTGCTGCAAAACATGTTTATTTTCATGAGAACAATCCGCAGGAAAAGAAACCTAAGTTTATACCAACTTTCGCAACATTAGCCCGGCAGGAAAAACTTGATATGTGTGCAATGTGCCATTCAGGGGCCAGGGAAATAATTACATCTGCTTTTTATTTCAAGCCCGGCAACAAACTTTCTGACTATCTACATCCTGACACGTCTGCTGTTACTGCTGCCGATATTGATGTTCATGGTAAACAATATCAACTACTAACTGCAAGTAAATGCTTCATTAAAAGTAAAACTTTGACTTGTGCTTCCTGCCATAATACCCATGTTGAAGAACGGGATAATATGATAGAGTTCTCAAAACGATGTATGAATTGTCATAATAATCCTAACCACAACTTAAAAATAACTGCTTCCTTCGGTGCTAATATTGTAAACAATTGCATTGATTGTCATATGCCTGCCCGACCTTCTGCATTAATTACAATGAAATCACAGACCCAAACCCAACCTATTCCTGCTCTTATCAGAACGCATTATATTTCCATTTATCCTGAGGAAACAAAAAAGTTTATATCAATGCGAAAATGATGAATTTGAATTGCTGTTTCTATAAGCTATCCAAATAGAATATTAACTGCTTTAATTGATGAGCTATGGATAAAATACTACTAAAATCAGCCTAATAAGTTATTTTTTTCTGGAAAAAGAAACATTTATTTAGCAGAATAAAAATATAGCTTATGTTGGTAAACAATGTTTTGTTGCCTGATTTGAAGGAAACAATCAAAATCAAAGAGCAACAGGTGCAGGAGTTCCGCGAGAAAGGTCATACGCTGGTAAGAAATATACTTTCACCTGATGAAGTGGAGATATACCGTGAGGTAATCAGAGATGCGGCAGACCGCTTTAATACAGAAAAGCGTAAAATGGAAGATCGCGACACTTATGGTAAAGCTTTTCTGCAGATAATGAACCTATGGAGAAATGACGAAAACGTAAGAAAATTTACTTTGGCTAAACGATTTGCAAAAATAGCGGCAGATCTACTAGATGTTGAAAATGTAAGAATTTACCACGACCAGGCATTATTTAAAGAAGCCGGCGGAGGACCGACACCGTGGCACCAGGATCAATACTACTGGCCGGTTGATACTACCAATACCGTTACCATGTGGATGCCGCTAATTGATATTAATGTCGAGATGGGCATGCTTACATTTGCATCTGACTCACATAAAAAAGGGTATGCACTTGACAAAGAAATCTCTGATGAATCAGAAGCATCATTTGATGAAATAGTAGCTTTAAATAATTATCCTGTTTCAAGAGAAGAAGAAATGAAAGCAGGTGATGCAACCTGGCACTATGGGTTTACTATTCACAAAGCGCCTGGCAATAATTCTGATATTACCCGGGAAGTAATGACGGTTATTTATATAGCTGATGGTGCCCGAATAATACCCCCACAAAATAAATGGCAGGAAAACGATCATAAAACATGGCTGATGAGTAAGCCTGGGGGTAGTTTGGTCGATTCTGAAATAAATCCACTGGTATTATAAGCGTATATAATAGCTTTATACTAATCTTTATCATTTTAACCTTGCATGAGGTTAATAGTGACGTTAGCTTAATTTCCAGAACAATCAATGCCAATGTAGGACTGATTAATAACAAGCAATGAAAAACAAAATCCTTCTGAGCGCTCTTTTTGCAATAACCATAAACGGCAGCCTAACAGCACAAACTTATTATCCTCAAAAACAGAACAATAATATAAAAGTACGGCCTGCTATACCCGTAAAAGCCTATGCGTTTGATCCAAAAGATGTACGCATTACCGGCGGTATATTTTTAAAAGCAATGAAAGCTGATGAAAATTACCTGCTGCATTTATCGCCTGACAGGTTCTTAAACCGCTTTCGCAAAAATGCAGGCCTGACTCCTAAAGACTCTCTGTATGGTGGATGGGAAAGTGAAGGCGTCAGTGGTCACTCCTTAGGACATTACTTATCTGCCTGCTCAATGATGTACGCATCTACAGGCAATGAAAAACTAAAAGAAAAGGTTGACTATATTGTTTCTGAATTAAAGCGCTGCCAGGATGCACGCAAAACAGGTTATGTAGGTGCCATACCAAATGAGGACAGCATATTTAATGAAATAGCAAAAGGCAATATCAACAGCAAAGGCTTTGATCTTAATGGTGGCTGGGTGCCCTGGTACACCGTGCACAAACTTTTAGCAGGTCTTGAAGATGCCTACCTACATTGCAATAACAATGAAGCACTGGATGTTGTGATGGAATTTGCAGATTGGGCAGATAATAAGTTTAAGAACCTTTCAGAAGCCCAGTGGCAGAAAATGCTTATCACCGAGTATGGTGGCATGAATGAAACATTTGCTAACTTATATGCATTCACAGGCAATAAAAAATACCTGTCCTTAGCCTATAAGTTTTATCATAAAGAAGTGCTTGATACACTTGCCGCGCAAAAAGACCAACTTGCCGGCAAACATTCAAATATGCAAATACCCAAAGTAATTGGCGTATCACGTACATATGAACTAACAGGGAATCATAGAGATAGTACGATTGCGTCATTCTTTTGGAATACAGTAATTCAGCATCATACCTACGTAATTGGTGGCAACAGCAATTATGAATATTTTCATACGCCCGATTCATTAAGCAATCAGCTAAGTGGCAATACTACAGAAACCTGCAATACGTACAATATGCTTAAGCTTACGAGGCACCTGTTTGGGTGGCAGCCTCAGGCGCAATTACAAGATTACTATGAAAGAGCTTTGTACAACCACATACTGGCTTCACAAAATCGTAGCAACGGTATGATGTGTTATTATGTGCCTTTACTTCCCGGCTCAAAGAAAATATTTAGTACCCCTGACTCTTCTTTCTGGTGCTGTACTGGAAGCGGCATGGAAAATCATGCAAACTATGGAGGCGATATTTACTATGAAGGAGCCAATGGCAGCTTATATATCAACTTATTTATACCTTCTGCCCTTAACTGGAAAACAAAAGGCTATCGCATAGAACAAAAAACTTCTTTTCCGTCTGAAAATAAAACAACATTTACTTTTTCTGCAGCATCCCTAAAAAAATTCAGCATTTATATCCGCAGGCCTTGGTGGGCAACGCAGGATTTTATTATTAAGATCAATGGCATAAAACAAAAAATTAGTTCTTCTCCTTCTTCTTATATCGCTATCACCCGTTTATGGAAAAATAAGGATAAAGTTGAAATAGAAATGCCTATGCATTTATATACCGAGGCTATACCTGGTGACGAGAACAAAATTGCGGTGCTATATGGTCCTTTAGTTTTAGCAGGTATTGTACAACCACAAACAAATGATAATGCTTTTGATATACCTGTATTAGTCACAAGCCAGAGAAATCCGACGGCATGGTTACAAAAATCGAAAAACAGTTTATTGTTTCAAACTGTAAATGTAGCTAAACCTTATGAAACAACTCTGGTACCTTTTTATCAGATACAAGATGAAAGAGAAATTGTATACTGGGATTATTATACCAACGCGGATTGGGAAAAACGAAAAGCGGCGTATGAAGAAGCACAACGACTAAAAAAGGATTTGGAAAATCGTACGGTAGATGTTATGCGAATTGGTGAAATGCAGCCCGAAAGAGATCATAATATGAAAGGAGAAAGAACGTCTGTTGGCAGCATGGGCGAAAATAAATGGCGTGACGCAAGAGACGGTGGTTGGTTTTCTTTTGATATGAAAGTAGCAGATGCAGCAGTCGAACAAAATTTAGTATGTATGTATTGGGGCAGCGACGCAGGCAGGGAGTTTGAAATATTAGTTGATGGACAACGACTCGCTGCTCAGGTATTGAATAACAGCAAGCCGAATGAATTTATTTACGAAGAATATAAAATCCCGGCTGCGCTTATTAAAAATAAAAAATCTGTTACCATTACTTTCCAATGTAGTAAAGGAGGCACAGCAGGCGGGTTGTTTGGATGCAGGATAGTTAAGGCAAGATAGTTTTTTTAGACATTAAATAATAGAATATTAGCAAAGCCTTACAATTTTTTTCCTGCGAAAAGTAACAGCACTCATTCACAAAAAGTCTCTGTGTTAAACACTTCTGGAAATAGTCTGTCCTATGATACTCCCTATAAAGCTCTTTTTAGAAATTCTTCAGCTTCTATGAGGCATTGGAAACGGTTATTCTAAATCAAGTAGTTCTTTTCTGGAAGCTTCTAGTTTTCAGTAGAATCGTTTCATCATTACTCATATATACCTATAATAATAGTTAAGTCAATATACAAATGTTTGTGTAAATATAATTGCTTTTTTTTGCCGGTTTTTAATTCAAGTTGATTCGTTTTTCGATTAAACTGCTTATATTAAATATAAATGTAGAAGGGGTGAAAATTTTTCAACCGCTTTTGATCTGGTATTTTTTATTGCAAATTTTTATTTATATTTAACGAGAATATAAGTTACAAAGATTACCAGAAGCAATATTTTGAAATTCTCATCTAAAAAAAACAAAAGGATTTTTTCGGGCAGAAAATAATTTATTACTTTCAGGTATCAAGCCAATCTCAGCTTGCTTAAAATATTTCAATTATGACAACCTATCAATTGCCTGCCTTAGACCATTTTAAAGCCATTAATGAAACACAAATACAAGAATTTCAAAAAAATGGTCATACAGTAATCCGTAATGTTCTGAGTCCTGATGAAGTTTCAGTTTACCGGGAGGTAATCAATTCTGCTGCTTATAAATACAATACCGAAAAGCGTGCCTTGCAGGAACGTGATACTTATGGCAAAGCTTTTTTGCAAATTATGAACCTGTGGGAGGTTGATGAGGACGTGAAAAAATTCACCCTTGCTAAACGGTTTGCCAAAATAGCTGCCGATTTATTAGGAGTGGAAAATGTAAGAATTTATCACGACCAGGCATTGTATAAAGAACCGGGAGGAGGTTTTACTCCCTGGCACCAGGATCAATATTACTGGCCTTTAGATACAAATAAAACGGTGACCATGTGGATGCCTTTAATAGACGTAACCGAAGAAATGGGTATGCTTACCTTCGCCTCCGGGTCTCAAACTGCAGGTTTTGCAGAAAATATCGCTATCTCCGATGAGTCTGAAACAAAGCTGGAAAGATTTATAAAAGACAAAGGCTTTCCCATTTCAAGACCGCAGTATATTAAAGCAGGTGATGCTACCTGGCATTACGGATGGACTTTACATTCGGCTCCAGGCAATGCTTTAAAAGACGTAACCCGTGAAGTAATGACAATCATTTATTTTGCAGACGGTGCACACGTTACTCCACCTCAAAATAAACACCAGGAAGCAGACAGGCAAAGGTGGTTACAGGGAGCGGAACCGGGAGATTTGGCTGCTTCCTCATTAAATCCATTGGTTTTATAAACCATGTACCTTACTATATAAATATTTTAAAAATGCCGATTTATTGCAAAGCTGCTATAGCTATTGGCAATGGAAGCTTTGTAGTGGATGATATTGAGATAAATGAACCTAAGGAAGATGAAGTACTTGTACAGGTAAAGGCAGCAGGTCTTTGCCATACTGATCATGATTCGTTAAGTTGGGGAAAACAATTGATACTGGGGCATGAAGGCGCCGGTATAGTTGTAAAAGCAGGTCGCAACGTTACAGGAGTAAAAGTGGATGACCCTGTAATACTTAATTGGGCTACTCCCTGCGGACACTGCTTTCAGTGCATTGAAGGAAATCAGCATATATGCGAGAATAATTCACCAGTGGTAGCGGGTGGTAATGGATATACACCTGGCCATGCTGAGTTATCAGGTACAAAATGGAAAGGAAGTTCTATCCTTCGATCATTCAATATAGGTACTTTGTCTGAATATACATTGGTGAAAGCATCTGCTGTAGTATTAAATCATTCTAAAAGCATGTCTTTCCCTGCTGCAAGTATAATCAGTTGCGGGGTAATGACAGGTTATGGATCTGTGGTCAATGCAGCAAAAGTAAAAGCTGGTTCTTCGGTAGTTGTATTAGGCACAGGGGGCGTTGGATTGAATGTCATCCAGGGAGCAAAAATCTCTGGTGCCAGCCGCATTATTGCTATAGATATTAATTCTGCAAGGTTAGAGATGGCTGAACTATTTGGTGCTACTGATTTAATCATTGCTGATAAACAAGATGAAGGCCTTTTAAACGCAGCGAAGCAGGTAAAAGAAATATTAGGGGGAAGAGGAGCAGATTATGCTTTTGAATGTACCGCTATTCCGCAGTTGGGCGCAGCACCCTTAGCTATGGTTAGAAATGCCGGTACAGCAGTACAGGTTAGTGGTATTGAGCAATCAATTACAATTGATATGAACCTCTTTGAATGGGACAAGATCTATATCAATCCTTTGTATGGCATGTGCCGTCCCCAAATTGACTTTCCAAAAATTATAGATCAATATGAAAAGGGAGCTCTTTTACTGGAAGAAATGATAACACGTACTTATCAACTAAAGGATTTGGATAAAGCTTTTGCTGATATGCTCAACGGGCGAAATGCAAAAGGAGTTATTGTGTTTTCGTAAATTATCGCCATGAAAGAATTCCGGACGGTAGAGATTTCTGACCCACGCTTTGAAAACAATCATTTACGTTCTATCACAGTAAAAAGTGAGTATTTGCAGGGCCGCGGTGATATATGTGTGTTTGTACCACCTGGTATTGATCCCGGTGAATCATATCCGGTTGTTATTTTGCTTCATGGTGTTTATGGAAGTGCATGGAGCTGGTCCCAACAGGCAGGAGTACATATCCGGGCACTTGAAATGATTCAGCAAGGCGAATTACCTGCAATGATTATCGCTATGCCTTCCGACGGACTTTGGGGAGATGGATCAGCTTATCTTCCGCATAATAACCGGGACTTTGAGAGATGGATAGCAGAAGACGTGCCTGAGATATTACAGCAATATATAGGTGGTATTACAACAAACTCTCCTTTTTTTATCGGAGGTTTATCAATGGGTGGCTTTGGATCACTGAGGATTGGGATTAAATACTGGAATACGTTCAGAGCTGTATCCGGCCATTCTTCTATAACTAATCTTCAACAGATGAATCTCTTCGTGGAAGAGGATGTAGAAAATTACAGGCAATCGGATAAGGCGGATGAAGACATTTTTCAAACTGTTATCTGTTATCATGAACATCTTCCTCCAATATATTTTGATTGTGGTGATGCAGACCAGTTGATTGATTATAACCGGGAGTTGCACAACAAGCTGAAGAAGGAAAATATTAAGCATGTTTATAAAGAATTTCCCGGGGGCCATGAATGGGCTTATTGGGGAAAATATATAAAAGAATCTTTGTTGTTTTTTGCTTCACATTTAAAATGATGGAAAAGAAGATATAAAGTCATAGGATTAAGTAGAAGCTTCGCATTTATTTTTTAACATGGTAAAGGAATTCCGACAACAGTCATTGCATAAGGGACATCATAAGGTTTGGTGCCGGGCGCATAGCGAAGGCATTCAAAAACATGCGCAGCAGTTTTTCAAAGAAGCTTATGGAGTCCGGTTGCAATGACGAAGCCATGCGGCTTGAGCTTTGATATAAATAATTTATAAAGCTGATAAGATCAGTTTAAGAAGTTATATATTGTTATGGTAAAATGTCTTTACGATAAACTCAATTATTAATTTAAAGTCTATTTTAATGAAAAGACTTCTTTTAGGAATATCCCTGTTCCTGTTATCATTCTCTGTTTCCCCGGTTTCTGCACAACAGGCAGCAGAGCGGTGGCCCGAGCAAAAAATATGGAACTGGTATAACAAACAACCCTGGTACTGTGGTTTTAATTATATTCCTGCTTATGCCATCAATTATACGGCTATGTGGGACAAAACTACTTTTGATACAAGTGCAATTGATAAAGAACTTGCTCTGGCAGAAAACCTGGGGTTGAATTGTCTCCGGGCAGTACTTCAGTTTGCCGTATATGAAGATGACCCTGAATATTTTTTGAAAACCTTAGACAAATTTTTGAGCATCTGTCAAAAGCATAAAATAAAATTTATGCCTGCTCTTTTTGATGATTGTGCCTTTGGCCTTCAACATGATCCAAAAGTTGGCAGGCAGCCTGAACCATTGAAAGGCTGGTATGCGTGGGAATGGTCGCCAAGTCCCGGACATACTCTTGTAATCGACTCTCTTACTCATCCAAGAATAGAAAAATATGTAAAAGCGGTTATTAGCCGTTTCAAAAATGATCCCCGCATTTTTATCTGGGATCTTTACAATGAGCCCACTAATGGTGGACTTGGCTCAACTTCATTTCCTCTGCTAAAAAAGGTTATAAGATGGGCGCGGGAAGTAAACCCTTCACAGCCTATAACTGTTGATGTATGGAACCAAAATAAACGGCTGAATGACATTGCTATTCCTGCTTCAGATATTATTTCATTTCATAATTATGGAAATAAAAATGATTTGACTAAACATATTCGGGAGATGAAACAATACAATCGTCCTGTAATAAATACTGAATGGATGAACCGGCCGGCAGGTTCTATCATTCAGGATAATCTTCCTGTCTTTTTTCAAGAAAAAGTGGGTTGTATGTTATGGGGATTAGTGAATGGCAAAACACAAACAGATCTTCCATGGGGTCATCGTCCGGGAGATCCAATTCCTGAAGTTTGGCAGCACGATCTGTTTAAAAGTGATTTTACAGCTTATGATCAGAAAGAACTTGATATTTTGAAAGACTACATAAAACGGTCGAAGGAGAAAGCTTCTTTGCAATTGCAGAAGTAATAATATGCAGATAAAAAGTATTACTAAATTTAGAGTTATTAACATGACATACCCAAAACACCAAAATAGCAGGAGAACCTTTTTAAAAAACACCATTAAAAGTACAGCCGGAGCAGTGGTAATAGCAGGCTTTCCAACCATTGTTCCATCAACGGTTTTGGGTAAAAATGCACCTGGCAATAAAATTAATATCGGGCAAATAGGTTGTGGCCGTATTGCCCGGACGCATGATCTTCCGGAAACATTTAAATATGATGTTGCCCGTATCGTGGCTGTAGCTGATGTAGACCGTAACAGGTTGCAAAGTGGCAAACAACTTATAGAAGGCTGGTATGCAAAGAAAACAGGGCAGACTAACTATATGGATGTGAAAACCTATGATGATTATCATACCCTGTTAGCCAATAAAGATATTGATGCCGTCATCATAAGTACGCCTGACCACTGGCATGCACAGCCCGCTATCGAAGCAGCACTTGCCGGCAAACATATTTACCTGCAGAAGCCAACCGCGCTAACGATTGAAGAAGGGCGCACCATGAGCGACATCGTACGAAAATCGGGTGTAACCTTTCAACTGGGCAGCCAGCAACGTTCTGTAAATCCATGGCCGCAATTTAAAAAAGCCTGTGAGTTGGTTAGGAACGGACGGATAGGAAAACTGCATGCCGTACGTATCGGCCTGCCTTCTGACCCTGCCGGTGGAAACACGACTGAAATGCCGGTTCCTGAAAATCTTAATTATGATATGTGGTTAGGCTCAACTCCTTATATATATTATACACCTGACCGGGTTCATTCACAAACAGATCCCGAGTCAAGGGGCGGGTGGCTGCGTTGCGAGCAATTTGGAGCAGGCATGATTACCGGCTGGGGCGTTCACCACATAGACATTGCACATTGGGGTATGAATACAGAACTTACGGGTCCAATTGAAGCAGAGGCTACAGCGAAATTTCCTGAAAAAGGTTTATGGAATGTACATGGGGACTACGAGGCAAAGATGAAATATGCAAACGGTGTTGAAATGTATTTAAGCAGTGGAAATCCCAACGGTGTACGCTTTGAAGGCAGCAATGGGTGGATTTTTGTTACCAGGGGTAATGTAAGTGTTACAGCAACTGATCCAACGTCTGGCGGAAATCAAAAGGCTTTTGAAGCAAGTGACCCTAAAATATTAACTTCCATTATCGGACCTGATGAAGTGCATCTGTATGAAAGTCCGGAGCAGCACGGCAATTGGCTCGATTGTATTCAAAGTAAGAAACCGACTATCAGTCCGGCCGAAGTAGCACATCGCTCGTGCAGCGCCTGCCTTGTAGCCCATGCTGCTATGAAAACACACGGCAAGCTGTATTGGGATCCTAAGAAAGAAGTTTTTAAAGATAATATTGAAGCCAATAAATTATTATCAAGGCATCAACGGTATCCCTATGGAACTAATTATGTTGTGAACAAGAGAAGTTGAGATGGAGAAAACGAAAACACTAAATGGCAATGTCATTAAGTTAAAATAATTAAAGCTGAGAAAATGCGCCGTAGAGGCAATGCCGGCAGCAAAAAAAAATCAATAATCCAATTCCAGCTTCAACCTGTCTTTCAATTCTTTAATCATTGGATATTGCTCTATCACTTTCTGGTATTTTTCTCTTGTAGTCAATGTCGGTTCAGCAGTTGCTCCTTCTTTAATGTGTTCGTTTACAAGCACGGTAAAGCCGATGTTTCGGTTATGAAAGCAATCTTTTAAATACTCCAGCAAAGTTGTTTTTTCCTGTTCAATAAACTTCTGTTCGAGACTGGTGGATACTGTTATTGAAAAGTTCTGCTCGTTTATTACCTGCAACTTAGCATTGCTGAAAACTGTTACAACAGAATGCTTTGACTGCTGCTTCAGCTTTTCTTTAAAACAATTCCAATGTCCTTCTAAGTTTTCTGCAGTTACCCAAATTGTATCTTTTTTATTTTCGCTTTTCCTGTTTGTTATGTGTTCGTCCCGCAAGGTTTCAAGCAAAGATTTTTTTCCGGTTAAAGGTACTTTGACGTTTGCTGGTACCGGCTTCTCTGCTGTTTCGATTAATAATGTTTCAGTATTTTCATTTTGATCAGGCAAAGAAGAAAATGCTTTTGCCGGAGGTATTTTTTCAATTACCTGTTTTGGTTCTGCTACTTCAGTTGGCGCCAATACCTGTGATTGTATGTATAATTTACCGCTTGACGCAGAATTTTGAGGAGATGCAGGTTGCGCTCCAATTTGCAGCGATTGCAATGGTTCAAATTTTATTGCAACCGGTCCGCTAACCCGCTTTTTTTTTACAAGTGTCGAAGTTTGATTATCAAACGACAATTCTATTGCCTGCTGCAGAAAAGTAAGCTTAATCATTGTCATTTCTACATGAAGACGTTTATTTCGAGCCATCTTGTAGTTTATTTCTGCTTCATTCAATATATTTAAAGCGCTAACCAGGTAAGCAGTGCTGACGCCTTTTGCTGTTTCTATATATTTTGGCTGCAAACCTTCCACAACATCGAGCAGAGATGCTGCTCTCGGGTTTTGACAAACAAGTACATTACGGATAAATTCTGCATAACCATTTAAAACAAGGTCGCCCTCAAAACCTTTGCGGTTTATCTCGTCGTAAAACAACATCGAACCAGCCATATCCTGGTTCAATTGAGTCTCAAGTAACTTAAAATAATAATCGTGGTCAAGTATATTAAGGTGCTCGAGTGTATTTTTATAAGTGACTTCACCATTAGTAAAACTTACAATTTTATCAAGAATACTAAGGGAATCTCTCATACAGCCTTCACTCTTTTGAGCAATTACCTGCAGAGCGGCTTTTTCAGCCTGAACATCTTCCTTATCTGCAATTTCACGCAGATGTTCTACTGTGTCATTATTAGTGATTCGCTTAAAATCAAAAATCTGGCAGCGGCTTAAAATGGTAGGAAGAATTTTATGTTTTTCAGTTGTCGCAAGTATAAAAATAGCGTAGGAAGGAGGTTCCTCAAGGGTTTTCAAAAACGCATTGAAAGCACTTGCACTTAGCATGTGAACTTCATCAACAATATATACTTTGTATTTTCCTGCCTGGGGCGCAAACCGCACCTGCTCTACCAATGCACGAATGTCATCTACAGAATTATTGCTCGCAGCATCCAGTTCGTGTATATTAAGCGAGGTACCTTCATTAAATGATATACAGCTATGGCAGTGATTGCATGCTTCTCCATCAGAACTAACATTTTCGCAGTTAATTGTTTTGGCCAATATACGGGCACAAGTTGTTTTACCCACTCCCCGGGGACCACAAAATAAAAAGGCATGCGCCAATTGATGGTTGCGGATAGCATTTTTTAAAGTAGTGGTAATGTGACTTTGACCCACAACAGTATTAAAATTTTGTGGCCTGTACTTACGTGCAGAAACAATAAACTTTTCCATAATTTTCTCTCTCTTCAAAATGGGTTGAGGTGCAAATTAACAAACTTTAAGGTAGCATAAAACGAAGATTATGCACAAAGACCTTTAGCTTTTGTTATTAATTTTATTACAGCAAACAGTCTCCAGGTATTAAAAGTGCTTTACGCATAAAATTTTTCAGCAGCTTTTATTTCATGTAACTATGAAATGCAATAAAGCGGTGAGTAAATGGGGAAAATGATACAAATAACCGAAATTTTAAACTGATATATCTTTATTTATGATTGTAGATTGGCTTTCAAATCTAATAAAAAGCTTTTGAATTTTTGCAAAGTGTTCGTTAGCTGCAATTCAGTGTCCGCTTTTTTCCTGTTTGTTTTAATATACTCTTTTGCACCTTCGATAGTATATTTTCTCTGGCGCAGCAACTGGTAGATCAATTGCAGATTTTTTACATCCTCTGGCCGGAATAAGCGATCGCCTTTTCGGTTTTTCTTAGGTTTAAGTATTTCAAATTCGTTTTCCCAAAAACGCAATAAAGAAGTATTGACCCTGAACCACTTTGCGACTTGACTGATGGGATAATATTGTTTTTGAAAAAGCTCTTCATCATCCGGTACTTCAATGAGATCAACTTCTGCTTCAATCTCCTGTAAGGATTTTCGTCCTCTTTTCTGTGGTTCTTTTTTTTGCTGCTCAATTTTTTGAGACTCTACTTTTTGAGGCTCTATTTTTTGGGGTTCTATTTCTTGGAGTTCTTCTTTTTGCTGCTCAATTTTTTGCTGCTCAATTTTTTGAGGTTCTATTTCTTGCTTCTCCTCAATACCTGTGTTTGCAGCAATATTTTTATTTTTTACTTTAACAGTAATCTTACCGTTATCAAAAATTACTGTTCCGTTCCTTTGAGGTTCTGGTATATTTACCACGTTTTGTTGTCCATCATTATTCTTTTTCTTATCCTCACAAATATCAGCCGAAGCGAATGAATTAGGATCAATCTGAGATTTTTTTATAGTGGTTATTGCTGAGAAGCTTTCTTTACTAATATCATTTGCAAGAAAAGAAATCCCGGATTTCTTTTCTGATTGTTCCAAAGGTTTTTTATCTAACTCCAGGGTTATAATAATCTCATCTGACCCGTTAGAAGTTCCTGTTCCCAACGCTTCTTCGGCTAACTGAACCAAAGAATAAGGAATTCCATCAGTTCCGGAAACAGAAGAAACCTCTTCTGCTTTTTCTGAAACAGTTTTCTTTTCCTCCTGTTTTTCTTCCGCAGGAGGCGTTTCAACAAGAGATCCGAAAAGGTCTAATTGGCGCATACTGTAAAAGTAACAAATGAAGCGGCTTTTTCAATTGCTCCGCACATAGTAGTGGATAAATGGTCAATAAGTCAATAAGACATTAGGTCAATAAGTCTCATAGTCATTAGGGCATTTATGCTGTATTTAAAATCTGATACTAAAACTATAAGCCAAGAAATTCCAAAACTCTCTTCATTTCCTACCTTTACGCCCCCTGCTAATGACAGGTTACAAATATCAGATACATAAAAATCACGGTTATTATGATGACGAGTGCTGAAATCAGAAATGCATTTTTAAACTTTTTTGCTGAAAAAAAACATGTGATTGTTCCTTCTGCGCCAATTGTAGTAAAAAACGATCCTACCCTGCTTTTTACAAATGCAGGCATGAACCAGTTTAAAGATTATTTTTTAGGAAACAGAAAACCTGAAAATCTTCGGGTAGCAGATACACAAAAATGCTTGCGTGTAAGTGGCAAGCATAACGACCTTGAAGAAGTTGGTGTGGATACATATCACCATACTATGTTTGAGATGCTGGGAAACTGGAGTTTTGGTGATTATTTTAAAGCCGAAGCTATTGCATGGAGTTGGGAACTACTTACTGAAGTTTATAAGATGAGTAAAGACCGTTTATATGTAACAGTTTTTGAAGGAAGTGAAACAGAAAATCTTCCAAAAGATGAAGAAGCATATAATGAATGGAAAAAAGTAATAAGTGAAGACCGGATATTATCAGGAAATAAAAAAGATAATTTTTGGGAAATGGGCGATACAGGCCCTTGCGGACCTTGCACAGAAATTCATTTTGACAGCAGAAGTGATGAAGAAAGAAACCGGATTGATGGAAAAACTTTAGTAAATGCAGATGATCCGCAGGTGATAGAAATCTGGAATAATGTGTTTATACAATATAATCGTTTAAAAGATGGAAATCTCGAACCTTTGCCCCAAAGACATGTAGATACCGGAATGGGACTTGAAAGATTGGTTCGGGTTATACAAGCTAAAAATAGCAATTATGATACTGATCTTTTTACCCGCACGATTGCAGAAGTTGAGAGAATAACAGGTAAAAAATATACAAATACAGACGATAAAAAAGATGTAGCATTTAGGGTAATTGCAGATCATATTCGTGCAATTGCCTTTACCATTGCTGACGGACAATTACCTTCCAATACAGGCGCAGGATATGTGATTAGAAGAATTTTGCGCAGAGCAGTAAGATATTATTATTCTTATCTTAATTATAGCCAGCCACTTTTGTTTGAATTGATGCCTGTTTTAGGAAAACAGTTTGAAAACGTTTTTCCTGAATTACATTCTCAAATAAGCTTTGTATCAAAGGTAGTTAAGGAAGAGGAAGAAGGTTTTTTAAGAACATTGGATAAGGGAATTCAACGTTTTGAAGAAGGGATTGAAATTCTTCATGTTGCTTCAGGTCCTAATAGACAGTATTTTAGAAAAGGTTGGGACACATTTTCTGATAATCTTCATGGCAAAACCATACCTGGCGCTCTTGCTTTTTCACTTTACGATACTTACGGTTTTCCAATTGATCTTACAACTTTAATGGCGAAAGAAATTGGATATGAAGTTGATATTAAGGGATTTCAGAAATTCCTACAAGAACAAAAAACCCGAAGCCGTGCCGCTACAGTAATCGATACCGCTGATTGGATTTCATTGGATGAAGATTCAACAAGCAATTTTATAGGATATGATATGCTCCAGGTAAAAAGCAAAGTTGTAAAATATCGAAAGGTTACCTCAAAGGGCAAAGAAGCTTATCAACTGGTTTTAAATGCTACACCTTTTTATGCTGAAAGTGGCGGACAGGTTGGAGATAAAGGCGAACTGATTTTTGGAGAGCAAATCGTTGATGTTATTGATACCAAAAAAGAAAATAATCTTACGATACATTTTACTGAAAAATTACCTGTCGAAATTGATGGAGATGTTATTGCCACGGTAAACAGAGCTTTACGAAGAAATACAGAAGTTCATCATAGTGCAACTCACCTCTTACATGCAGCTTTACGCCAGGTATTAGGTACACATGTTGCCCAGAAAGGAAGTCTGGTAACTTCTGAACATTTAAGATTTGACTTTTCACATTTTACTAAAGTTACTGATGATGAAATTACCAAAATCGAAGCATTTGTAAATGAAAAGATAAGGGAAAACGTGCCGGTTGTAATTAAAGAAATGAGCAAAGAAGAAGCCATTGAAATGGGCGCTATGGCATTGTTCGGAGAAAAATACGGAAATGTAGTAAGAGTTGTAATTATGGATCCTCGCTATTCAATAGAACTTTGCGGAGGAACACATGTTGGTAATACAGGCGAAGTAGGCTTCTTTAAAATAAAACACGAAAGCGCTGTTGCTGCAGGTGTAAGAAGAATAGAGGCAGTTAGTGGTAAAGCGGCAGAAGATTGGGTAGCTGAACAGTTTTCTGCTTTGCAGGAAGTAAAAGAGGCACTTAAAAATCCGAAAGATGTAAAAAAGTCAATTGAAAACCTGCAATTAGAAAATGCAGACCTAAAGAAAAAAATTGAAAGCCTTGAAGCAAAGCACCTTTTAGTTATAAAATCTGATTTATTAAACAAGGTTGAAAAAGTCAATGGAATTGATTTTCTTGGGCAAATAGTAGAAGTAAATAATGGAGACAGTTTAAAAAAATTATGTATAGAGCTGAAGCAACAGCTCGAAAATTACCTAGTTGTATTAGCAGCCAATGTTGAAGGCAAAGCACATGTAACAGTCATGATTGATGAAGGAGTTTCTGCAACAAAAAATCTTGAAGCAACTAAAATAATTAAAGAACATATTGCTCCGTTGATTAAAGGCGGGGGAGGCGGACAAAAAACTCTTGCCACTGCAGGCGGGCAAGATGCAGGCAATTTGCTACTGGTAATTGAAAAAGTAAAGGCTTTACTATAATTTAAGGAATGAGTAAATTTAATAAGCTGCTGCAAAAAGTTTCATCACCAATTTCTGATAAAAATATTCATTTTGATGATTTGATTAAAGTACTCCAAAGTTTAAAATTTTCAGAAAGAATCAAAGGCAGTCATCATATTTTTTCTAAGGCGGAAATAGAAGAAATTATAAATATTCCACCTCTCGGCTTCTTAGTAAAGCCATAGCAGATGTAACAGGTAAGAGAAATTATAATTAATCCAAACTACTTACAGATTATGATCTCGAAATATGAAATAATAATTTATTGGAGTAACGAAGATTAAAGCTTTATTGCTGAAGTACCTGAATTGGCGGGATGCATGGCAGATGGAAAAATCTTACCAGGAAGCATTACAAAATGTTGAAATAATCATAAGCGAATGGATAGAAACTGCGGTTGAAGCAGGAAGAACAATTCCATCACCAAAGGGAAAGCTTTACTTCGCTTAAAAATAATTTCCCAGGGTGAAACATCTTAACTAAACCAGAGTCGCTTACAGTAACAAATCAGTAGCCTGCTCCTTTCCTGTACTGTAATGCAGATATTGCATTTATTTTAAACGGCTCTTTTGCTATTCTAAAATCGTTAAAGGGTTAAAACCTGAATATAAAATTTTAGCCATACAAGTATTAATGATTAAATAATTAATATGAAAAAAAAACTTTTAACCCTGGCATTCTGCCTTTTATCTTTCACTATTGTTTTTAACGCCTGTAAAGTGCACCCTCAGGCATCACCAGGCAGTAATTCCTCTTCAATGACCAATGACAAAAATCCTGACAATTTACCCTTAAGCAAAGAAAAGCGGCGGGAAGAGTTGTACCGGTTATTAGGTAAGTTACCTGACAGGCGTAGACCTATATCTGTGAAAGTAGTTTCCAGGGAAGAAACAGATGAGATGATTGTAGAAAAATTATTACTGGATTTAAATGGAATAGAAAGTGCTCCGGCTTTTTTTACAAAGCCAAAAGATAGAAAAGGAAAAGTTCCTGTAGTATTATTTAATCATTCGCATTTCGGAGAATATGCTGTTGGAAAAAATGAATTTATGCTTGGCCGGAAAGAAATGCAAAAGCCACCTTATGCTTTAGCGCTTGCCCGTGCCGGCTATGCCGGCTTATGTATAGATAGCTGGGCTTTTGGAGAGCGGCAGAAATCAACGGAAACAGAAACATTTAAAGAAATGCTCTGGAAAGGGCAGGTTATGTGGGGCATGATGGTATATGATAATTTACGTGCTTTAGACTACCTGGAAACGAGAGATGATGTAGACATGAAACGGGTCGCTACTATGGGAATGTCAATGGGAAGCACAATGTCGTGGTGGCTTGCAGCTTTGGATGAGCGAATTAAAGTTTGTGTTGATTTATGTTGCTTGACTGATTTTCAAACATTACTTGAGGAAAAAGCCCTTGGTTTACATGGCATTTATTATTATGTTCCCGACCTGCTAAATCATTTTAGCACTTCAGAAATCAATGCACTAATTTCTCCCCGGCCTCACTTTGGCCTTGCCGGCCGTTTAGACCCATTGACTCCATTAAAAGGATTGGAAATAATTGATAAGAACCTCAAGGAAGCTTATCAAAAGGATGGCGCTCCGGAAGCATGGCAATTGAAGATTTATAATGTGGGGCATCTTGAAACACCGGAAATGCGACAGGACATTATAATGTTTTTGAAAAAATGGCTATAAGATTTAATAATTGAAAGAGGTAACAGTGACGGCACCAAATGCAATTGTAAGTAACAGGGCATCCTCTAGAAATAATCAAACTGATGCAAATGGTGCTTTAAGCCTGACATTAAGTCCTAATTCAACAAGCAATATTTTGCAGATACATACAACTGGTTTACAACCGAACAAGCCATCAACAATAACTGTTATACCTGCTTCAGGAGTTGTAATGAAAACTATTCAGTCAAATGCATCGAATAAAGTTGTACAACTGAATGTTTCATCAATGGTTAGTGGAGTGTATACAATAAAGGTTGTGAGTGGAGACAAGGTAATGTTTAGGCAATTCATTAAGTTGTAACACCAGGTTTTATAATAGAAAATAAATCTTTCCATGGTTTTAAAAGTCCTGGCACTATTGTCAGGTCTTTTTTCAGTACAATCTAATAATTGTATACTTTGAGCAAGAGTCTGCTTTTGAAACAGGCACAAAAAAGAAAACGGGTATTATCTTGAAATAATTGTTTACATTTAAGTGTTGAGATTTCTGTTAACTTATTGTTCCTGCAGGTAGAAGATCCAATTTTTGTCTTTTTGCTATTATGAGAAGCAAGTATTGAAAAACTTTTGATAGAGTGTTCCAGCTTTTTTATTCTATGCTGCCATTTCGCTTGTGTCGTTACAACCGTATTGATGAAGAATTTTTTTAAAGGAAGGAAAAAATCTGCTGATTATTTGTCGAATGTTATGATTGATTTCACGGTTTAGATTTTTCTCAATAGACCTAACGATCGCAAAAGTGCTGATTAGAGTACAAAAGTTTTATCATCCAACTGCAAATGGACAGCCTGTAAATACAAACTATAAAACCTGCAATATGAAAAAATCTACTCTGCTTACTTTGATGTTTTTTCTTTGTTTAACAATCACTTATTCTCAGCCCGGTCAACTTGATGCTTCATTTGGTAACAAAGGAATAGTTAATACAGACTTTGGTACTCCATCACAAATTTATTCTGCAAGTGCTACTCAGGTATTGACACAAGCAGATGGAACTATCTATGTTATTATTGCAACAAATGGGATTACAATTACCCGCCTCCATGGCGATGGCACTATGGATTCATCTTATGGAAGAAACGGTTATGCACAGTCGGTTTTTTTTGAAAGTGCTTCAGGTGTTTTACAACCTGATGGAAAAATAGTGCTGGCAGGTGGAACTTCTGTTGATTTCGCCCTTGCCCGCTACAATACTGATGGCACCTTTGATACTACTTTTTCGTCAGACGGCAAATTAACTACTGATTTTGCCTCCGGGTATGATTACGCTAACTCTGTAGCGATACAAAGGGATGGAAAGATAGTGGTGGCGGGTGGAGGCTTTGGTGATTTTGCCATTGCCCGCTATAATACCGATGGCACCCTTGATACTACTTTTTCAAAAGATGGGAAGCAAACAACTGATTTTGCATCCGGTGATGAAATTGCTTCTTCGGTAGCCTTACAAAGTAATGGAAAGATAGTAGTGGCGGGTTACACAATTGGCGCAAACAGCGGGTATAATTATGATTTTGCTCTTGCCCGCTACAATGCTGATGGCACTCCCGATACTACTTTTTCCGGGGACGGAAAGCAAACTACAGACTTTAGATCCCAAAATGATTTTGTCGAAACTGCAGCTATACAAAGTGATGGAAAGATAGTAGTATCAGGTGGAACTTCTGATGATTTTGCACTTGCCCGGTACAATACTGATGGCTCGCTTGATACTACTTTTTCAGAAGATGGAAAGCAAACTACTGACTTTAACCCTGCTGCTAATTACTTGTATGATTATGCTTATTCGATGATTATTCAAAAAGATGGAAAAATAATACTTGCAGGTTCTGATGTTGTTGATTTTGCCCTTGCCCGTTACAATACTGATGGTTCCCTTGATATTACTTTTTCAGAAGACGGAAAGCAAACTACTGATTTCGGATATGCAGGTGAACATGCTGCTTCCGTAGCCTTACAAACTGATGGAGAAATTGTGGTCGTAGGTGGTAGCCTCACTACAGATGGTGACTCCGGAGATGACGACAAATATAATTTTTCTATTGCCCGCTACAATAGTGATGGTTCCCCTGATACTGCTTTTTCAGAAGATGGGAAGATTTCTGATTATATACATGCAGGACATACAATTTATACCAGTTCAGCAATACAAAGTGATGGAAAAATTGTAGTTGCAGGCAGTACAAAGCAAGGTTCTTCTTCTCTTTTTGCAGTTGCACGCTACAATAAAGATGGCACCCTTGATACTACTTTTTCTAAAGATGGAAAGAAAACTACTGGTTTTGGATCCAGCGGTGAAGTTGCTTCTTCTTTAGTCATACAAAGTGACGGAAAGATTGTAGTGGCTGGTTATACTAATGCCGAAAACGAATATGCACATGATTTTGCCGTGGCCCGTTACAACACTGATGGCACCCTTGATACTACTTTCTCAGAAGATGGAAGGAAAACCATGGATTTCCGAAATGATATTGCTTTCGCAGTAGCCGTCCAAAATAATGGAAAAATAGTGGTGGCAGGTACTGTCATTGCCCGTTTTAATACAGATGGAAGCCTGGATAATACATTTAGCGGAGATGGGATAGCGGAAGCTAATTTTAAAATCAGTTCAGTAGTCTTACAAAATAATGGCAAAATAGTAGTTGCGGGTGGTCCTTATTATTGGGAGTTGGACAGTAAATCAAATTTAGCTCTTGCCCGGTATAATGCAGATGGAAGCCTCGATAATACATTCAGCGAAGATGGGATGCAGGCAACTGACTTTGAAATAGCCTCAGCCGCTATACAAAGTGATGGTAAAATTACAGTGGCAGGAACTATTTTCAATAAAGCAAATAATACTAATGATTTTGCTCTTGCCCGCTACAATACCGATGGCACTCCTGATATCACTTTTTCAGAAGATGGAAAACGAATTATTGATTTAGCGTCCGGTCATGATCGTGCTTCTTCTATAGTGATACAAAACGATGGTAAAATAGTAGTAGCAGGGAATTCCTGGAATGGCAGTAATAATAATTTTGCTCTTGCCAGATTTAATACAAATGGAAGTTTAGACCATAGCTTTGCTGAAGATGGAAAACAAGTGACAGCAGTAAGTGAAGGAAGTAATATTATTAACGATTTGGCTATTTTTGGTAATAAGCTATACGCTGTGGGCTGGGGGCAATATATAGGCAACGAGGGTGTAGTAGCAAAGTATTTACTTAATAGCAGAAGCGAAAATAAAGCTCCAATAGTAAGTCTCAGCATCCCTTACAATATTCTAAAGTATTCCGCTACTGCAAGAATAATATTAAATGCTGCCGCAACCGATGAAGATGGTACAATAACTAAAGTTCAGTTTTATGATGGTTATACCTTATTGCGAACTGAAGATGTTTATCCCTATGGTTTCTTATGGGCAGATGTACCTGCCGGTAATTATACACTTACAGCAAAAGCTTTCGATAACTATGGCAATGTAACTACATCTAACAGCATTAAAGTTTCAGTAGTGGACGAAAATGTTCCTCCTGTTGTAAGTATCGTAAGTCCTGTTGATGATACAACTTATACCGGACCTGCCACCATTCGTTTAATTGCAAATGCATTAGACCCTAATGATAAAATAAGTAAAGTAGAGTTTTATAATGGAGCTACGTTAATAAGAACAGAATATTACGATCCATATACTTATAAATGGACTAATGTACAGCCTGGAACTTATACCGTTACAGCTAAAGCTTATGATGATAAAGGTCTTTCAGCCACATCTGCGCCCGTTACAGTAACAGTGACCATGCCGAACTTACCAATAGTAAACAGCAGGCCATCTTTTGAAAAACAAAATGATTTAAGTGGTGATTTAAGTTTAAGACTAAGCCCTAATCCTGCAAGAAGCAGTTTACAAATTTATACAAAGGGACTGCAACAGAATAAGCCATCAACAATATCAGTTATATCTGCTTCAGGAGTTGTAGTGAAAACAATAAATTCCAGCACTTTAAAACAAACGGTACAACTAGATGTATCATCACTGGTAAGGGGAGTGTACACTGTAAAGGTAATAAGCGGAGATAAGGTTACTTATAAGCAATTTGTAAAGTTGTAAGCAGGATAAATTTAGGGATTGAGGTAAATTATTGTTTTTATATAAATGCAAAAAGCCCGGATATTACGCTTCGGGCTTTTTGAATAATTAATGATATGAAAACAAACCAAAATATCATCAGCTCACTCTATATTGATACTGTTATAAAAAATAATATTGAAACTTCTTGCTGTATTGGTTTAATTGTATAATTTAACATGTATGTTTCATACAAAGCCACTTTTGCTGACAGGGCTGCATCCTGTTACATCTCTTAAAAAACCGTAACAGCTGATCTGGTTGTTTCTTAAGTAAAACCATGCATTGATGGGTCCTTCTTTACAACTTTTTTAAAAATAAATATGAAAAAAGTAATTTTACTCTCTTTGGTATTGCTGTGTTCAAGCAATAAGTGCAACAGCTGATTTTATTAAATATACCTCATTAGCTGAATTGTAGTCAAATTTTCTGATGGGTCTGTTATTGATTAATTTTTCTACTCTTTTTACGTTATTACT
>JAABUN010001257.1_pt1 | contig 57988 bp, 52 predicted proteins | sample 5559311 | NCBI WGS metagenome assembly JAABUN01 (sample SAMN10711877, study PRJNA513370) | rock metagenome | isolation source: Antarctica rocks | place: Antarctica: Victoria Land, Siegfried Peak sud
TTGTCAGACCTGCTTTGACAAGTTATGCTTTTGAGTAACATTTTTTTAGATTGATTTTTACAATTATTTTGAGGAGAATTTTTAAGAAATGACGTATATCGTAGCCGAACCGTGCATCGAGTGCAAATACACTGATTGCGCGGCGGTTTGCCCGGTCGAAGCGTTTCACGAGCTACCCGACCGTTTGCTTATCAACCCCGACACTTGCATCGATTGCGACGCCTGTATACCCGAATGTCCGGTCGAAGCGATTTATTCGGATATGTCGATTCCGCCGGAATATATGGACTGGCTCGAAAAAAACGCCGAAGCGGAAAAATACCCGATTATCAGCACGAAAATTCCCGCTCTGTTCGGCGCGGGCTGCAAAGGTCAACCCGAATAACTTTTTTTGTAAAACTGATTTTCATTGTTTGCGGCTGAAGAAATACTTTTGATGTTTCCTCAGCCGTTCGATTTTCCGAGCCGGAAAACTGCCGCTTTGGAAAAATTGACGCGGGCGCATTACACTGTTGAAGCCGAATGGGAATTTTATATTGGAAACCGTCGGACTTTTAAGGAAATAATAATAATTATATGGACGAAACCATTGCCAACGACGCGCAGCCGAAACCGCCCGTCAGATGCGACGAATGCGATACTGTCAGAGACCATTACGTAACCTTTGTGCTGCCGACAAACGAAATCCGCCACGTTTGCTGGAGCTGCCAGCAGCGCGAAGACAAAGCCTTTAACACAAAACCCGAATGGCATCGCAGCGCGCGGCAAACCGATATAAAAGAGAAAACGGAAGTTAAATAGGTATTAGGTTTTAGTGAAAGGCGAAAACCAATACCTAAAATCTAACACCTATCACCTACTTTATGGCTGTCAGGCAAATCACCGAATATCCCGAAAAGATTCTTGCGACGCGCGGCGAAGCGGTTACTAAATTTGGGGAAGAATTGGAAAATTTGTGCGCCGAGATGTTTGAAACGATGTATGCTGCCGAAGGCGTCGGGCTGGCAGCGCAGCAAATCGGCTTGTCTCTGCGGCTTTTCGTAATGGATTGCGAAGGCGTCAAACTCGTTGCGGCAAATCCTGAAATCGTAAAAACAAGCGGCGAGCAAACGGGTCAGGAAGGCTGTCTGTCGCTCGGTAAAGTTCCGGCTGTCGTCGTGCGCGCCGAACGTGCGACTTTGCGCGCGCAAAACGAAAAAGGCGAATGGTTCGAGCGAGAAGCGGAAGGTTACGCCGCGCGCTGTTTTCAGCACGAAACAGACCACTGCGACGGCAAACTTTTTATTGACCGCCTGCCCAAAATGCGGCGCGAAATGGTCGTCAAAAAATTTCAGAAGGAAAAGAAATGGAATTGAGCTTTTAATCTTTTCCAAAAAACTTGTCGAAAAGAAAAAAGCGGTGTTAATCTCGAATAAAAACCGGAGAAAAATAATTATGAATAAGACTTTATTAATTTCATTTCTCGCACTTGTTCTGTTAGCCGGCGGCGTTTGCGCGCAGAACGTGCCGACGGCGGCGGCGGACGAAAAAAGAATTTTAACCGCAAAGGCTTTCGAGCTTTATCAAAAGGGAAAGCTCGACGACGCGATTGAAACGGCGGAAAAAGTCGTCGCGCTCGAAAAAAGTTCAAATCAAACGGGCGCGAATTCCTACGCCAACGCGCTTGTAAATTTAGCCCGTATGAAGCGTCAAAGATTTCTCGCGCTGCAAAATAAAGCGCGCGGCGCGGCGCCGGTTTCGGATAGAAACGATTTGAGAAGCAAATCGCTTGCCGACATAAAAGATTCGGAAGAATTGTTCCGCGAAGCTTTGCGCCTGAACGAAGCGAACGGGCGCGGGCAAACGGCGCAAACCGCCGACATTAAAAGCGATTTGGCGTGGACGGCGACCAATTACACGCCCGTTGCAAGCAATGATGCGCCTTCGATTGCCAACACGCGCGCCCGAATCGACGACGCCGAAAAATTCTTCATCGAATCGCTCGCGCTCAACGAGCAGGCAAGGGGACGCGACGCGGATGAAACGCTCGCGGTCGTTCTCGGTATGGGAAATTTTTATTTCAAATACGACAATTACGATAAAGCCGTCGGCTTTTACGAAAGATTTCTCGAAACCGCCGAGAGAACGCACGGCAAAAATTACCCGGATTTAATCAACGCTCTGCGCCCATATGCGAAAATTCTGCGCGCGACATTTCAGGACGCCGAAGCCGCCGAAGCCGTCAAACGAATCGAAGAAATCACGGGCAAAAAAGAAGACGCGCCGAAAGCGGATTTGAGTCTGCATCTGCGCTCGAAAGATTCAGTCGCCTTCAACGCGCCGAATTTTATCCGCTCGAACGAAGAAATGCGAAAGCTGCGCGAGCGCCTCAAAGCCGAAAACAAAATTATCAGCCGCAGCGACATCGAATCGATGCTGAAGCTCGAACAAATTCCGGTGCGCGTTACGGTTGACGAGACGGGAAAAATCGTCGAAGCCGTTGCCGAGACAAGCGATTCTAAGCGGCGCGAAAAAGCCGAGCGGGAAATTACCAAATGGACGGTGCGCCCGTTTTCCTACAACGGCGCGGCGCGCAAACTGCGCGGTTATTTGATTTATACTGAAGTTCGTTAGAATTTAAGCGAAACGCAACAAAAAATCGAAACGCTCGATTCTGAACCGGCTTAGGCGACCGCAAAAGAAAATCGAGCGTTTCGATTTTCTTTTGCGCGCACGTTAAATCCGCGTTTCAAAATTTCCCACTAACTTGTAAGTTTCAATATTTCTAACTTACACTGTTTGTTTTCGGATGAAGCGAAAATTTATCCGGTCGTCTTAAACAATATATAAAACAAAGGAATTTAATAAAAAAGTTATGAAAAGAGTCGGAATTTTAACGGGACGCGAGCAGACGTTTCCCGAATCGATTATCAGAAGCATTAACGAAAGAGGCAACGGCGAAACAATCGCCGAAATGGTCAAAGTCGGCGGCATTCGGCTGGATGAGCCGAAAAAATATGACATAATTATTGACCGCATCTCGCACGAAATTCCCTTTTATCGCGCGATGCTGAAACGCTTCGCGCTCGAAGGAACGCTCGTTATTAACAATCCGTTTTGGTGGTCGGCGGACGATAAATTTTTCAATTTTTCGCTGGCGGCAAAGCTCGGCGTGGCGATTCCGAAAACTGTTTTGCTGCCGCAGGAAAAATATATTCCCGATATTACTTCCGAGAGCTTGCGAAATCTCGAATTTCCGATTGACTGGGAAGGCATTTGCGAATACATCGGCTTTCCCGCTTTTCTGAAACCGTTCGACGGCGGCGGATGGAAAAACGTCTCGAAAATCTGGTCGCTCGAAGAACTGTGGCACGTTTATAATCAGACGGGGAAACTTTGTATGACTTTGCAGGAAGGCATCGAGTTTGACCAGTTCGTGCGCTGTTACTGCGTCGGACAGGAACGGGTTTTGATTATGCCGTATGACCCGTCGCAGCCTTATCTGTCGGGAATGCAATACGTTAATATCGAAAATTATCTGTCGCCGGAATTGTATGAACGGGTTGAGCGCGATGTCGTTACCATCTGCAAGGCGCTCGGCTACAACTTAAATACGGTCGAATTTGCGATAAAAGACGGCGTGCCTTACGCCATTGATTTTATGAATCCCGCGCCGGACGCCGAACTGGCGTCGGTCGGCGAATACAATCACAATTGGATTGTCAGCGCGATGACCGATTTTGTTTTCAAAAAGCTCGAAGAAGGTTTCGACGCGCCCGAATATCGCTGGACGGCGATGCTCAATCCGGCGGAAAAAACGCCGAAACCAATCGTTACGGTAAAAGCGAAAACGCCGAAAGCGGCGACGATAAAAACGGCGAAGAAAACCGCCGAGAAAAAACCAAAATCCAAACCGGCGAGCGCCGAATAATTTTAAGCGGAACGAGCAAGGCAAAGTATTTTTCACTTTGCCTTTTTGTTTGATTACTTTAAAAAACTTTCTAAAAAATGATAAATGATAACGTGCAGATAAAATCCATCATCTATCATTTACCGGCTTTGAACTGTTACGAATCGTTAAAACTTCAAATGGTTAAATGTAATAATCGAAACTATATTCGGGGAAAAATTATGAAAAAAATTCTGACGCTTGCCTTGCTCTTTTCCGCGTTTGCCGCTTCTGTTTCGGCACAAACCGTCGCGCGTAAAACCGCTTCGGACACTTTGCCGAACGGTTATTGGTCGCTCGAAAAAAGCCAGCCGATTATCGATAAAATACAGACGACGCGCCTTGCGCCCGATTTGTCGAATTTGACGGCGAACGAGCGGCGAGCGATTGAAAAACTAAACGAAGTCGGCGCGATTTTTCAAAATCTTTATGAAATGCAGCGCAATCCGCAGGCGCTTGAAGCGCGCCGCGCGCTCGAACAATTAGACAGACGAAATTCTTCCGCTGCGACAAGAAATCTGCTGACGCTTTATCGCCTCAATCAAGGCGCGGTCGCCACGACGCTCGACAACAAGCGCGAAGCGTTTTTGCCGAACATCGAAACGCCTGCGGGCGGCGGAATGTATCCGGCGGACGCGACGAAAGAAGAACTCGACGCTTTTTTAAATGCCAATCCCGACAAGCGCAAAGAAATTTTAGGCGAGCGAACGCTCGTGCGGCGCGCGACGGCGGCGAATTTGCAGCGCGATTTATCGAAGCTCCGACAATTTCCGGTTCTCGATACCTTGCATCCGAATTTGAAAGCGCGGCTGCAAAATGATTTGAAGAAACCGAACGCAAAATCTTTTTACGCCGTGCCTTATTCGGTCGCATACGCCGACGAATTGATAAAAGCGCACGCGCTTTTGAACGAAGCCGCCGACATCGTGAACGCGGACGACGAAGAATTTGCCGGATATTTGCGAAACCGCAGCCGCGATTTACTGACCGACGATTACGAATCGGGCGACGCGGTTTGGGTTACGGCGCGCTTTCGTCATTTGAACGGTCAAATGGGAAGTTATGAAACTTACGACGACGCGCTTTACGGCGTGAAAACTTATTTTTCGTTTAATGTTTTGAACACGCGGCAAACGGAAACGACGAATCTGCGCAAGGCTTTGACGGGTTTGCAGGCGCTCGAAAATTCTTTGCCGTATGAAAATCACAAACGAATAAAAGAAGATATTTCGGTTGGCGTTTATGATGTCGTCTCGGATTTCGCGCAATCGCGCGGCGGAAATACCGCGACGATTTTGCCGAACGAAGCGATTTACGCGCGCCGTTACGGGCGAACGATTATGATTCGCGCCAACATTCTGCAAAACACGGAAATTTTCAACGCGAGCCTGAAAGGTTTTCAAGTCGCCGTTCCCGCCGCAAACGCAAACGATTTAACGCCAGACGGCAATTTCTATTACACGCTCTGGCACGAAATCGGGCATTATTTGGGCGTCGACCGGACGAAAAATAATCAAGATTTGCACGATGCTTTGCAGGAAAACGCTGACGTTTATGAGGAAATGAAAGCCGATTTGGTTTCTTTATTTCTCGCCGAAGCCCTGCAAAAACAAGGTTATTACACGAAAGACCAGATGCGCTCGGTTTATGCGGCGGGCGTTCGCCGCGTTTTGCAGAACAACAAACCGCGCCGCTCGCAGCCGTATAACACGATGCAGCTTATGCAGTGGAATTTCTATATGGAAAACGGTTTATTGGAATTTGACCGCAGAACTCAACGTCTGAAAATCAATTACGACAAGTATCACGCGGTTGTCGGAAAGCTGCTCGCGCGAGTTTTTGAAATTCAATCGAACGGCGACAAAGCGGCGTCCGACAAATTTATCGACCAATACACGAGTTGGGACGAAACTCTGCACGGCACGATTGCCAAAAACATCCGCGACTCACAGCAATATCGTTTTCGCCTTTTCAAATACGCCGCGCTTAATGAAGGATAAGGGATAAAGGACAAATAAAAAATAATATTTTATCCTTTATCCTTTATCCTTTTCATATCTCCTGCCACTGGTTCGCCGAAATACGATGTTCGCCCCATTTGAATTCGGTTGAATCATCCGCAAAAAGACGAACGGCGCGAAGCCCGCCGTAGCCGCCCGATTGTTTAGGGTTTATCCACCACGCCGCGCTCGCGTCCCAGAGCTTTATTTCGTTTTCGTTTCCGGTTTCAACCGCGCAGCCTTCGTGATAAATCAAGTTTTCGTTTATCCAGAAATCGGAAGTTTCCGCGCCGTTCCATTTGTGCGCCCATTGGTTTGTCGCGTCGGTCGAAAATTCTTGAACGAGCTGCACCGGATAGCTTTTCACATTGCGCGAAGCGAAAACTTCGTTAGCGAGAGCCGCCTGCGCGCCGCAGTCGAGCGACGTTTGGCGGACGACTTCGCACCAGTGAATTTGCCACTTTGTCGGACCCCAGCCGTATAGCTGGCGAATCCAGCGCGGACCCGTTAAAACGCTGCCCGCGTTCAAATTGGAATAATCCATCGCGTTGAGCCATTCGCGCGCGATTTCGCAGCACAACTGTCCGTGGTGCGATATGCGCGAAAAGGGAAAGTCGCGCCATTTGTCGAAAATGCTCTTTTCGTTTTCGACAGCGACAGCCGCGCCGAAATTGTTGTTGTAATTGTTGTTTCTAACCACGTCCAAAGCCATAACTCATACTCCTGTCATAAGCGCCCGCGTCGCAGAAAACGAGCAGGTCGCCGGGTTTAGCGTCTTCGGGCAAGCCGACGTGTGAGGCGACGACATCGTGTTCCATACAAAGCCTGCCCAACAAATATGCGCGTCCGCGCCCAAGAGATTTCCACGCGCCGGTTTCCGCGTTTTGGTGCAGAATCCGGTGCGGGTAGAAAAAATACATCGGCAACTCGGCAACCGAGCCGTCAACGACGACATCGGTCGCTGCGCCGGGAAAATCCTGAATTTCCAAAATCCGCATCGCCAGCGCCATTGAAGGCTGCGCCAGAGCTTTGCCCGGTTCGGAAACGATTTGGCGCACGTTCGGCAAAAATTCGCGCACTCGTTCGACGGCTTCGGCAAAATGCGTGTCGCTCTCTTCGTGCCAGTCGTCGGGAAACCAGCCGCCGCCGATGTCGAGCAGTTCGATGGTTCGTCCCGACAACGCTTCGATTGACGCGCACCAACGAAGAATCGATTCAAAAAGATGCCACCATTGTTTGATGCCGACGTTGCTGCTCGCCATATGGAAATGAACGCCGAATTGGGCGGCGCGGGGCAGCAATTTTATCGATTCGATTAAGGTTTTGAAAACTTCGGGCGTGTCAATCGGGATTCCGAAACGCGACGGAATGTTCGGCGTCCGCAGACGCACGCCGACGGTTTTCGCGCTCATTTCTCCGGTTTCGATTGCCGCGACGACGCGCGTTAAATCCGCCACCGAATCGCAGAAAACCGCGTGCATCGATTCGGTCGGCAAATGTTCTTTGTGCCACCATTTGCCCGGACCGTTCAAGATTATTTGTTCCGGTTTAAAACCGACTTCGAGCGCCTTTTTTACTTCGAGCGGGCTAATCGCTTCGGACAAAAATCCGGCTTCGTGCGCTAGTTGAACAAGGCGCGCATCCGGGTTGGTTTTCATACTGTAAGCGTTCGTAACCTGTATTTCGTCGGTGCTTAATTTTTCGGCGAGACGTGAAGCGCGCGCGAAAAGCTCGGACGCGGTTTTTTCCAAAAATAAAAACGAAGGCGTCTCGATTTGGTTGAAATTGACATCGGAAATGTCTTTGACGAACGACGACGGCACGCTCGACAAATCGTCTTTACTGTTTTTCGCGTGTCCGTTTCCGTTGCCGTTTCCATTGCCGTTACCGTCTTTGTGTCCGTCAAAATTCATCGCGTGCAGTCGATTTGCAAACCCGAGAAGACCGGACGGATGTTTGAGCGAATGACCGACGCCGCCGCCGAATGGTTCGGGCAGAGGCGGAAGCGGATATTCGGAGCGAACCGGAACTTCCAAAACGACGCGCGTAAATTCTTCACCGTGCGACGGCGATTCTTGCGCGCGGACGCCGCTTGCGCCTTCGATTAACATCGCCGGCAGATTAAATCCGGCAATCGTTCCCCCGTGAATCCACGCCGGAAAACGCGGGTTCATTTCCAGCAGCCAAAGTTTCCCGTCGGCGTCGCGCACCATTTCAATTTCAGCGCCGCCCGTCCAATTCAAATCGCGCACCATTTTCCGCAGGGGCGCGGCAAACGATTCAGGCACTTCCGCAACGTCGCCCGCCCACGTTTTACTCATCTCGGTCAAATCGCGCTTGCGCATCTGCACCGCGCCGAGCAGCTCGCCTTTGTAGGCGCTGAAACAAACCGATTCTTCGTAACCGGTAACGTGCGTTTGCAAAAATAATTTATCGGTTGACCACGAACTCGACAAAGCAGCGCGCATATTGAGAAATTCCGTCCAGCTTCGCGTGCGAACCGCGTCGTAATACGGACCTTTGAGCCAGACTTTCCAGTTGTGCTTTCGGCAGAAAGCGTGTAAATCCCAATCGGAAATCTCGGTCGAAACGAAGGCGGGAATTTCTACGGGCAAGTCAATTGCTGCCGGAACTGCCGGTTTTGCAACCAGTTGCAGCGCGCTTGTCGGCGGCGTCAAAATATTCGCGTGTCCGTCGGGAAAGACGCTTGCCAGCCACATAACTTCCAAATCATTGGCTGAAATCCAACGCCCGCCCGCGTCCAGAATTTTTGCAATCTCGAAAGCGTGGGCGTCTAAATTCAATTCGTCCCACGGTCTTTGCAGCCAGATGTCGTCGAAATCCTGCCAGTGAATGCCCGAACAGCGATTCGAGTATTCAACGCCGACAATGGTCGCGCCCGGGTAAGCGAGACGCAGAGAACGCGCGATGCCGACGCCCGGCTGCGGGTTTGTTCCGCTGTATAGACCGCTGATATAAATTTTCATAAATGCCCTTGCTCGCTAAATATTTATTAAAAAAAGATTATTTTTGATTGGAAATCGCCGCCCAAAACGAAGGTATCGAGGCTAAATTGTATTCGGGCTTCGGGATGGAAGCGCGAAATTCGTCGGTGAATTTTCCGTCAACTCTGATGCTGAATGACAAGCCGTCAAACGGGTCAGAGCCGTGAAATTGATTGACCGCGTCGAACCAAGCCGTGTAGCTTTCGACATATTTTTTCGCGCCCGTTTTCTCGTTCAACATATAAAACGGCTTTTTCAAATTCGTCCGAAACCAGAGAAATTCGTGGCACAATTCGGTTTCGATATGGTCGCGGTGCGCCGGAACGGGGCGCGGCGCATCGTCATACATAATCATCATCCTGCCCGTCGCTTGAAATGGCAGCGTTTCGATAAAATTCATCAGCAGCGCGAATTCATTCGCCGCTTCGCTTCTGTGCCAAAGCTCGGTTTTATCGAGGTCGAAATAGCTGTCGGGCTGTTCCGAATATGCGAGATAAATCATCCGCGAGCCGGGGCGGTCTGGGTTCGAGCGGTCTAATTTATACGGTCCGGTGTAGAATTTATAATCCTTCTGCGCCTGTAGACGTTTTTTAACGCGCTGCGTGATGTAGCCGTCGAGCGCGCGCAGGCGTTCTACATCGATAAACTCGTCGAAAGATTTGTAGGACGGAAACCAAACGCGCGGGTCAACCGGAACGTTTTCGGGCATTTCATCATCATCGCCGCTTTCGGTTTTCGCCGAAACTGTCGTGTCTTTCTCCGTCGCCGCCGTTTCCATTTCGGTTTCGCTGTGTTGCTCTGTTTGTTCCTCTGATTTAGCCATCATATTTTGTGTCGTTTTATAAATTATAAAAATTCGTTTCGGTTTAATTTTGCGATGAAACGCTTGCCCATAACGAGGGCGTCGAAGCCCGATTAAAATCAGGTTTCGGAATCAGTTTCCTGAATTCGTCCGTGAAAATGCCGTCGACGCGGATGCTGAACGATAAACCATCGACGGCGTCCGTGCCGTGAAATTGATTGACCGCGTCGAACCAAGCCGTGTAGCTTTCGACATATTTTTTCGCGCCCGTTTTCTCGTTCAACATATAAAACGGCTTTTTCAAATTCGTCCGAAACCAGACGAATTCGTGGCAAATGTCCGTGTTCAAATGGTCGCGGTGCGCCGGAACGTTTGTCGCCGCGTCGTCGTAAATTATCAGCATACGGCTTTTTGCTTTGAACGGCAGTTTCTCGATAAAGTCCATTAAAAGCAGATAATTTTCCGCTTCTTCGGTTCGTTCCCAGATTTCCGTTTTGTCGAAATCATCGTAAGCCGTCTCTGACGCTGCGACGCGCGGACGCGAGAGCCAGATTTCGCGCGCGCCCGGCTGGTGCGGGCTGTCGGCGTCGAGCCGGTATGCGTTCAAAAAGTATTCCTGCTCGCGCGTGTCGATGTGCTGTTTTATTTTTTCCGCAATGTATTCGTCGAGGGATTTCAACCGCTCGACATCGACGAATTCGTCAAAGGATTTGTAAGACGGATAAACGATGCGCGCGTCGGTTTTCGCGTTTTCACGGTTAATTTCGGCGGACGAGAAAACATTCTCGCGTTCGTTCGTATCTCTCGTAAATGTTCGATTTTGTTCGTTCGTCTGCGACATAGATTTTACGCGCCTTTTGATGCGGTTTCGATAAATGAAACAAAATTAGCGCCGCACTAAGGAATGCGGCGGAGATTTTTTAATAATCAATCAAAATCGCTGCTTTAATTTATTAATTATCATTTTCGCGCTTCCTTTGTTTGTATGCTGAATAACATAAATAAATAAAAATTTATCAGATTATTTTCAGATACCATAATATTATTATATTTTTGACGCCTATGAAGATAAGTTTTCTTAACGAACAAAAGCTGCCGCTGCTCATCGAGCCGGGCAGACACGGCGAGCGAAAACGCAGCTTCGACACGCTTGTTTCGGAGAGCGGAAGCGAGCAGAAGTTTCTACGCGCAAAACTTCTCGAATACGGCGCACTGCTTTTTCGCGGATTTGATGTCGAAACGTGCGCCGATTTTCACAACTTCGCGCGCTCGTTTTCCGGCAAAGAGTTGTTAAATTACGCGGGCGGCGTCTCTCCGCGCATCGAACTCGGCGGCGGCAAAATTTACACTTCAACCGAATATCCGCCGCATTTAACGCTCGCGCTGCACAATGAATTGTCTTACGCGGAAAATTACCCGGCGCATGTTTATTTCTGCTGTTTAACCGCACCGGAAATCGGCGGCGAAACGCCGATTGGCGATAGTCGCCGAATCCTAAAAAGCATCGAGCCGGAAATCATCCGTGAATTTAAAGCCAAGCAAATTCGCTATGACCGCCATCTTTTCGGCGACGCGGGTTCGGGTTTTTCGTGGCAGGACGCTTTTGAAATTGAAGACAAACAAACGGTCGAAAACTACTGCCGCACCACCGGCATCGATTTCAAATGGGAAAACGACGGCAGTTTGCGCTTGAGCCAAACTCGTCCGGCGACGATAAAACATTCAAAAACCGGCGAAGAAGTCTGGTTTAACCAAGCCGACGGCTTTCACGCGAGTAATCTGGACGCGGAAACTTACCGCTATTTTCTGTCGCAGATGCCGGAAAAAGATTTTCGCCTGAACGCTCGTTTCGGCGACGGTTCACCGCTCGACGCTGCAAAGCTAGAACGAGTCCGTGCGGTTTTAAGAAGCGAATCCGTAATTTTTCGCTGGCAAAAAGGCGACGTTCTAATTCTCGACAATCTTTTAACGGCGCACGGTCGAATGCCCTTTTCCGGCGCGCGCAAAATCGTCGTGGCAATGACCTGAAGATTAAACGCAAATTCGCCGCCGCTTTAAATTTCCCACTTTCATCGCGTCCAAATTCTTGGATATAAAGCGAAAAACTGAATAAAATGCGTTATTTACGAGTAATTTAATGAACGCGAAACTTCGGCGCATCGGTTAAATCAAAGTATTTTTAACAATTTTGAAAACTCGCGCTCTTGGAACAAATTTTGCCTACGCTAAAAACGGCGGAGTTTATCCATAAACAAATGAAAGGCAAAGTGTTGACGAGTTGGAGTTTGGTGTGGCTTCTGGCGACGGTTTTGTTCGTCGCTGGCGGCGCGCTCAATCTCTCGCAACGCTCCTATCACGATTTGCCCCCAACTGACGGCGCTCAGTGGTCGCAACACGCCGACGGCGGCGTTTATGCCGAACGGGTTGCGCCTGGTTTTGCCGCCGCGCGCGCCGGAATTTCCAAAGGCGACCGGCTGCTCTGGGTCAGTCTCGACGGCGAAAATTTCGATGAAATTTCGTCGCCCGTCGATGTACAGATGTATCTGGAAACAGCGGGCGTGGACGGCAGTCTGACATATCGTTTCGAGCGTCCGTCATACACGTTCGGTAACCAGTATTTCGCCGACTTAAAACATCTTGACACGCCGCCTCGCTGGAGTTCGGCGATTGTTTTTTTAACTTTTGTCGGTTTAATCTGGCTCGGCGTCGGCGCTTTTGTTTTGTTCAAACAAGGCAGCCGCGCGCCGTTCGTCCTGCATTTCGCGCTCGTTTGTCTCGCCGCCTTCGTCTTTCACGCTTATAAACCGCTCGGCTTGGGCGAAGATTTCGATTTGGCGGTCGATATTCTCGACAACATCGCTTACGCCTTTTTCGTGCCGCTGTTTCTGCATTTCTGCCTGCGTTATCCGGTTCGCAGCGAGATTTTCGACCGCGACGGCTCGCGCTGGAAAACTTATCTGCTTTACGCACCCGCCGCTGTTTTGTCGCTCGGCATCGCGTTTTTCTCGCTTTATTCGGTTCTCATTCCAATAAATTCGCTGGTTGCGTCAATCGCCGCCGTTATCGATAAATTCAATCTCGTCGGCATTTTCTACCAAGCGAATTTTTATCATTTCGTCGCCGGCATCTCGCTTGGCGCGGGCGTTTTGCTGTGGCGGTTTTTGAAAAACCGCGAGCAGCCGCTCGTGCGCCAGCGCATTAAATGGGCGATGTGGGGAACGATTGGCGCGATTTTTCCCGTCGTCGTTTTTCAAGTTTTCAAAGGATTTTTCTTTTTGCCCGACGACACCATTTCAGCCGCGATAACGACTTTGCCGCTCGCGCTGATTCCGCTTAGTTTCGGTCATTCGGTCGTGCGCTATCGCCTGATGGATGTTGACGTTGTCGTGCGGCGCGCGCTCGTTTATGCGCTGACGACTCTTGCGATTGCGATGATGATTGGCGCAGTCGCGCTCGGTCTCGTATTTCTGGCGGTCGGCAGTAATCTTTCGACAACCGAAATCACGCTGCGCGGGTTGATTGCGGTCATTGCAATGTCTGGAATCGTCTTATTGAGCGAGCCTTTGAAGAAATTTCTTCAGGAACGCGCCGACCGCTTTTTCTATGGCGAACGTTATGATTTGCGGCAAGGACTTCTTGATTTCGGCAGAACCCTTTCGGCAACGACGGCGCTCGAGCCGCTGCTTAACGCTCTGACCGAGAGATTGCGTCAAGTGCTTGACGTTGAAAAGGTTGCGGTTTTCATCGAAGACGAAAAATTGCCCGAACATTACAAAATCGCCAAATCAATCGGTGTCGCCGAAAACTACAAAATGCCGAATGATTTTCGCCAGATGATTCGGCAGAAATCCGCCGCCAAAGGCGTCGTTCGCGCCGACGAGCTTGACCTGCTCGACGAAGAATTTTTCGATGTGGCTGAATCGAGCGCGCCGAATGAGAGAGCCGAAACAAAAAGCATTCGCGGAAAAATCGAAGACCGTATCGAAAAATTCGGCATCAACGTCAAAAATATTCATCGTCAGGAGCTTCATTATTTCGTGCCGTGCGTCGCGCGCGGAAAAATGGTTGCCGTTCTCGGTTTGGGGCGCGCTTCGGACGGCTCGCTTTTATCGAGCGAGGATTTAGAAATTCTGCAAACCGTTTCCGGCTTTGTCGCCGTCGCGGTCGAAAACAGCCTTTTATATCAAGAGCAGGAAAAACGCGCCGAAGAACTCGCGCTGCTGAAAGAATTCAACGAGTCAATCGTCGAATCGGTCAATGTCGGCTTGCTCGCCGTCAACGAAAATGGCTGCATCACGCGCTCGAATTCGCCGCTCGAAGAAATGCTCGACCTCGAACGCGACTCGATTGTCGGCAAATACATCGACGACATTTTCGACGAAAGCTTTGCGCTCAATTTAGAAAATATCTTGGGAAAATCGCGCTGGCATTTAACGGAAGTTAAAAACGCATACAAGCTGCTGACGACCAACAACAAAGGTAAATCCTTGATTTTGAACGTCGCTGTCGCTCCACTCCGTTCGGCTTCGTCAAACGACCAGACGGGCGCGATTATCGTTTTTGAAAACGTAACGGCGCGCGTTAAACTCGAAGAAAGTTTGCAGCAAACCGAAAAACTCTCATCCATCGGACTGCTCGCTGCAGGCGTCGCGCACGAAGTCAACACGCCTCTCACCGGCGTTTCGAGCTATACGCAAATGCTTCTCGGGATGATTCCCGAAACCGACCCGAAACACGCCCTTCTGCAAAAAGTCCAAAAACAAACCGACCGCGCGTCGAACATCGTCGGCAATTTATTGAATTTTTCGCGCACCGGAAACGCTTCGGAATTTGTCGAAATCGACGTTAATAAACTGCTCGACGACACGCTGCAACTGCTCGAACCGCAGTTGCGCAAATCGCAGGTCGAAATCGTCAAAAACTACGCCGCGACGCCGCCGCGAATGTTCGGCAACGCCGGAAAATTGCAGCAGGTTTTCACCAATTTAATCATCAACGCGCGCGACGCGATGAGTTTCGGCGGCGGGCGCATCACGCTTTTGACAGAAATTGCCGACGATGATTCGATTGCGATTGAAGTTGCGGATACGGGAAGCGGCATCGAGCCGGAAAATTTAATCAAAATCTACGACCCGTTTTTCACGACCAAAGGCGTCGGCAGCGGCACGGGCTTGGGTCTCGCCGTCTCTTACGGCATCGTGCAGGAACACGCCGGAACTATCGAAGCGCGCAGCGAACCGGGCGAAGGCACGACGTTTCGCCTCGTTTTCCCAATCGCGCAAGCTCATCAAAAGCAGCAACAGCATCGTGCCGTCAGCTAATAAAATTCAAATCTATTTTCACAAATCAAACGTCTTTCTTGATTTACAGTCAATAAAAAAAGCGGAAATGAACTTAGCTCATTTCCGCTCGAAAATAATTTTTCTATTGCCGAATTTATTTATTCGCGTTGTTTCTGCGCATAGAATTCGGGTCGCCGATGTCAGGCACTTTCGTCGCGCCTTCTTCGGCTTTGAAAAACGGTTCTTCTTTGAAACCGAGAAGTCCCGCCGTTAAAACCGCCGGAAACGAATTACGCGCCGTGTTGTATTTTGTAACCGCGTCGTTGTAGTCGAGACGCGCGGCGTTGATGCGGTTTTCCGAGCCGGAAATTTCGGTCTGCGCCTGCGCGAACAATTCGTTCGAGCGAAGCTGTGGATATTGTTCCTGCAAACTGAGCAGTCGTCCGATTGTGCCGCCGAAACTGTTGTTGGCGTCAAGAACCGCCTGTTTTTGTTCGGGCGTTTTGTCGCCGTTCTGACCTTGCGGCGCGGCTTGCGTCGCGTTTAACAGGCGCGAACGCGCGTCCGAGATTTGCCCGAAAACTTCCTGCTCGTTGACGGCGTTCATCTGCGCGGCTTTTATCAAGTTCGGAAGCAAATCGGCGCGCCGCTGCAAAGCACTTTCGACGTTCGCCCATTTGCCTTTGACGCCTTGCTGCTGCGCCGTTAAATCGTTGTAGCTGCACCCGCTTAAACCGAAGGCGACGAGCAGCGTGAATGTCAATAAAATAATTTTTTTCATCTTTTTTCCTCTCATAAAAAGTTAATTGTTAATTGTCCCGGACGTTAATGGCGACTGCTTTTTACACTTAACCATTAACCCTCTACGATTTACGCAAATTATCGACTGAATTGATGACGGCTTCGATTTGCTCCATATAATCTGAGAACAAATTGTTTGCCGACGTTTCGTCGAGCGTTTTTGATGCGTTATTCTCACGAATATCGAAAATTTTTTCAAACGGCGCGCGGTCAAGTTTTAATTGTCTGGCGGTCGCCGCGATGATTTCGCGCTTCGTCGCCGGCGGCTCAAAACCATACATTAAAAGCACGGCGCGAAAAAGAGCCGAAAAACTCGAAAGACTGTCCGCCATCAAATTCACAAGACCTTCGACGGTTGCCGACGCCGGAATATAAGCGCGGCGCAACTGCAATAATTTTGTTCGCAGCTCGTATTCGGTTTGATGACGAAGAAATTCGTCCGACAAATTCAAATCCGCCAAAACGTCCGCACCGTAAAGCACTCTGCGTGCGCGTTTCATCTGGTGAAACTCAATTGGAAAAACATCCGACGCGTTCTGCAATTCCGAAACCGTAAAATAAACGGGCAGCGGATGTCCGAGCTTGCTCCACTCGCGCACGGGAGCGTGTCCGGCGCGCAAATCCTTCGGCGTGATTCTATGCAGCGCAATCAACACGTTGTAATCCGATTGCTGGCGAACAAAATCGCCCGCCGCCGCCGAGCCGTAAAGAATTACGGACGCCAAATTTCGCCCGTGCGTCGTTTTCAAATCGTCAATAAATGCGTCGAACTGATTTCTCATTTTTCAAGTTCCAAAGTCATTTTAATTTTCAAGTCCGTCAATTCGCGTATGCGCTTTTTCCGACAAACTGCGTTAAACGTTCGAGCGCCGAATTGATATTGTGTAATTTGTCTTCGCTCCTGATTTGCGCGTCAATCAAAGCCGAAATTTTCTGGTTGAGTTCTTCGTCATTTTTCAAAGATTTAACAAAACTTTCGTCGTGGCTGATAACCAATTCGGAAAGCAACTGAATTGCTTGCTCGACGCTTTTAACTCTCCTTTCAACTTTTCCAAAACGGTCTTCAGTATTCATACGTTCAACCCTTTACTGAAATTCAAATCCGCATTTCGCATTCCGAAATCTGCAATGGAATCACCAATCGCCGCCCGCGCCGCCGCCGTCGAAATCGCCGCCACCGCCGAAACCACCAAAGCCTCCGCTGTCGCCCGACGAAGAGGAGCCGCCCCAGCCGCCCGAAGAACCGCCGCTGTTAATAATCGAACTTCCGATAATCCACGGCAGCGCGCTTCCGCCGAAACCGCCGCCGCCCCAGCGATTGCGCCGCCCAAAACCGCCGCCTCCGCCTCCGCGCCCGCCGCGACTGAAAATGATTATCATAATTACGAAAAGAATTATTAGACAAGTCATACAATTTCCAAACGGCAAACCGCCGCCGCGCGAGCGATTGTTTCTGCCGTCAAACGGCTGTGTTTCGGGCGTTGGCGCGTTCGGTTGTCCGAGCTGTTTCGCCTCGATTGTTCTGATATAAGCATCGATTGTATCGGCGACACCTTTGCCGTAATTTCCCTGTTTGAACGCCGGAACGAGATATTGTCTTTGCAGTTGTCCGGCGACGGCGTCCGGCATCTCGTCCTGTAAATCTTTGCTGACTTGCGTAAAATACTGCCGGTCATCGATGGCAATCATAAGCAGCGCGCTCGGATTGTCGTCTTCCTTTGAGCCGATTTTCCACCCGCGCGAGACCGCTAAAGAATATTCAAAAATCGGGCGCTCCGCCGTCGTCTTGACAATCGCCACGCCCAATTCAATCGGCGGATTCCATTTTTCGCTGAACGCTTTAATCCGCGCTTCGATTTGTTGTTTCGTTGCCTCGTCCAGCACGCCCGCATAATCGTTGACAAATCCGGTTGGCGCGGGCAGCGGCGATTCGTTTATCGAAAACGGCTTGTCGCTCTGCGCTCGCAAAAACGCAGGCGCGGCAAAAACGGTTAAGCACAGCAACAAGACCAGCCGCAACGCATTTAATTTCAATAAATTCCGGTTTAAATTCATTTCTCGAATAAAGCGCCTTCGCTCTGACCGCAAACAAATACGAAAAATCTTCGGACAAGTTCCTACTTTTCTAGAATACCGTGAAGTGCAAAGTGTATCAGAAAAAACAACGCGACGCCCGCGAAAACACATAGCGAAACGAGCGGTCGTTTGCCGCCGTGATGATTGACTTCCGGTATCAAATCGCTCGCCGCGACGTATAAAGTTACGCCGCTCGCAAGCGGCAGAGCATAAGCGACGGTGAAACCGATTCGCGCGCCGACGAAATAATATAATAAAACGCCCAGAAATGTGGTCAGTCCAACCAGAGACGTAGCAAACAAAACTTCTTTCAAATTTTTCCCCGCCGCCAAAACCATCGAAGCGATTGTAAAACCTTCGGGAAACTTGTGCAGAAAAACGGCGAGAAATACAAGGATGCCGACGCGCGCGTCAACTTCGGCGGCGGCGGCAATCGAAACGCCGTCGAAAAACGTGTGAATCAGCAGTCCGCCGATTGCCGTGTAAGCTGACGAAGTGGAAATCAAATTGTCGCTGTGCATTTCTTCGCCCAAGTGAAAATGCGGCGCAATCGTATGCTCGAAAAACTGCGTTATCAAATAGCCTGCAAGAAGCAACATCATCGGCGCATAAAAAGTTTCACTTCCTTTGCCCGCGTTTTCCGGCGTTTGCCAAAGGATGAGCGCTTCGGGCAAAACGTCTATGAAAATGACGGCGAGCATAAAACCCGCGCCCAGCGCCAGAATATATTTGAGCAGCTTTTTGTAATTTTTCTGGATGCCGGGCGGAAATAAAATCAGCCCGCCAAGCACATTCGCTAGAGCCGCGATGACGCCGAAAATAAGAAGCTGCGTTAAGGAAATATTCATAAACGAAAGAAGAAAAAAGCGGGAAGTTTCCCAATCGATAGACTTTAGCGCAAAGAAGCGAAAAATAAAAATATTGCTCGAAAAAACCCGGCGGCGAGAGTTCGTAAAATTTCGTTTGAAAATTTTAAGCAGTTGATTAAAATAAAAATGGAAATAATGCTTGACAGAATAAAAAACATCGTCGTAATATGCTTGTTGTAGCGAGTTGAAAACAGCCTGAAACGATTTTCGGGCGCGGGAAATATCCACAGAAATAGTGTTTAAGATTTGGAGAGAATTTTTAAGCACTTCCCCGAAACGAATTTCTGAACGGAGAAAAGCGCGGAAAGGCGAGAAAAGATTGCCGCCGGAAAACGGTTGAATAAATTGAGACGGTCAATAAATTCAACTTGTTCCGCGCAGAACCAAAGAAAATCTAGCTTGAAAAATTATTGCGCCGTTTCTTCGTAAAAATCGAAAAAAGAGCGGGCGCAACATGGCGAACTCGTGTGTCTCGAATCCACTGTCTGTTCTTTGAATTGTGTCGATAAACAAATCCGAAAACTTACACAAATCCGTTCTACTCGCGGAAACTTTAGAACTGCTTAAGCCGCAGGTCAATGAAATTTTCGTTGACGCGACGCTCGGACTCGGCGGACATACGGAAGCGATTTTGTCTGCGGCGAACGAAATTTCCGTCGTCGGAATTGACCAAGACGCCGAAGCAATTGAGCTTGCGCGCGCACGTTTAGAAAATTTCGGTGAAAAAATAAAAATTTTTCACGCGAACTTTTCCGACATAAAAACGGTTTTAGCCGACGCGGGAGTTGAAAGCGTGAACGGCGTTTTAGCCGATTTGGGCGTCTCGTCTTTACAGTTCGACAGCAAAACGCGAGGTTTTAGTTTTCGGTTCGATGCGCCGCTCGATATGCGTATGAACGCCGATTCCGGCGGTGAGACAGCCGCCGAAATGCTTGAACGCCTAAGCGAATTTGAAATCGCGCGCGTTATTTACGAATACGGCGAAGAAAGATTTTCGCGGCGCATCGCACGGCGCATAGTTTGGAAAAGAGAACTAGGCGAAGCGGTTAAAACGACGAAAGAGTTAGTCGAATTAGTCGAAAAATCGGTTAAGCGCGGACGCAGCGATAAAATTCATCCGGCGACGCGCACGTTTCAAGCCTTGAGAATCGCGGTCAACGGCGAGCTTGAAATTTTAGAAAGATTTATCCGCGACAGCGTGGATGTTTTGAAAACCGGCGGGCGATTGACAATTATAACTTTTCATTCGCTCGAAGACCGCATTGTCAAACAGACTTTGCAGAAATTGTCCGGCAAGTGTTTCTGTCCGCCGCGTCTCCCCCAATGCGCGTGCGGCGCTCGAAAATCGGTCGAGATTTTGACGAAAAAACCGATTGTCGCGTCCGAAGCGGAACTCGAAGAAAATCCGCGTGCGCGCAGCGCAAAACTTCGCGCCTGTTTGAAACTTTAAACGAAAAACTTAAACCCGAATTATGAGCCGAAAAAAAAATCCCCAAAACAATCAAACGAAAAACGTCCGCAAAAACAATCGCCGCGCTGACAAATCAAAACGCTTTTCACTTCCCGTCCGTTATCGCCTGCTGCTGCTCGCCTGCGGTTTGTTTTTGATTGTCGGCTTTTTCTTCGCTGCGCGCCAGCATTTCGCGTCGATGGATTTCAGTATGAAAAATTCGCGCTTGAGGAAAATGAGCGCAGAACTCGAAGATGATAAACGCCGTCTGCTTTTAGCAAAGGAAATCGCGCTCTCGCCCGCCGAAATCAAAAAAGCGGCGCAGAAAATCGGGCTTACGACAAAAACGGCGGTTAAAAGCGCCGCCGCTACGGTTTCAAACTCGATTGGGACAACGGCGAAAGCAGTAAAGACCGATATTCAACCAACACCCCGCGCCGAAAAATCCGAACCGGCGAAAGTCGTGCAGCTAATTGCGGACAAAACAAACGAACTTGCCGCGAACGTAAAATCCGTCGTCAAAAAAGCAAGCGATTCTAAAACCGCGCCGGACGCGAAAGTTAAAAGAGAATCGATGCAGACCGAGAGATAAAATTTTTATTTAGAAACACGGAAAGTCGGCAGAATTCTGGGATGTGTAATAAAAAGATGCGCGGTATTTGACAGATATGAAGCTATTAACTATTCGCTATTATCTGTTCACTGATTTTTCAATAAACGTTTTTTGTAAAAGCAACGAACAGTTGCCAGCGAATAGTTAATAGTCGAATTGAACGAATAAAAAATGCAGAAACGCCCGAACAAAATCAGCCGCAGCCGCCGGAAAAATTCCGTGCAAACGATTTTTACGCGCTTTATGCTGGTCGTCGCGTTTTTTATTTTGTGGATTGGCGGCATCGGCGTGCGTCTCGTCCACCTGCAAATCAACCAGCACGAATGGCTTGCCGAGCGAGCGCAAGACCAGCGGCGCAATCAGGTGAAAAGCAAACAGCTTCGCGGCACGATTTACGACCGCACGGAGCGCGCGCTGGCGATGAGCGTGCAGGCGAAGTCCTTGTTTGCAGACCCTTCGGAAATCGAAGATGTCGAAGGAACGGCAAAGAAGGTTGCCGCCGTTTTGAAACTTAAACCGAGCGATGTTTTCAATCAATTAACCAAAGCCAAAGAAGAAAATAAACGCTTTGTTTATCTCGCGCGCAAACTCGACGAAGACACGGCTGAAAAAATCAACGACGCGCTCAAAAACACGGATTTGCGAAAATTTGACGAGCCGCGCTTTTCGGGACTTCACTGGAGAGAAGAACAAAAACGCAGTTATCCGCAAAAAATGCTTGCCGCGCAGGTCGTCGGTTTCAGCAATTCCGAAGATGTCGGTTCAGCCGGAATCGAGCAGTCGCAGGAAGAACTTCTGCACGGCGCGGTTATCAAAAAATGGCAAGACCGCGACCGCCTTGGCAGAGTTTATGACGAAACAGAACTCGAAGAAGACGAGCGCGAGCCGCCGAAAGACGTTGTTTTAACTCTCAGCAATTCGATTCAATATAAAACCGAACAGGCGCTCGAAGCGGGCGTCAAAGCGTCAAACGCAAAATCGGGAATGGCAATCGTTTTAGACCCGAAAAACGGCGAGATTCTGGCGATGGCGAATTATCCGACCTTTGACCCGAACCGGTTTAACGAAGTCGCGCCCGAAGCGCTCACAAACCGCGCCGTGCAAAGTATGTATTCGCCCGGCTCGGTTTTCAAACTCATCACATACGCGGCGGCTTTGCAGGAAAATATGATAAAGCCGGACGGCGAAATCGATTGCCGCAAAGGTTTTATCGAAGTCGGCGGACACCGTTTCAACGACCCGCACGCGACGAAAATTATGTCTTACGGCGACGCATTCGCCGTTTCGAGCAATTACGCCGCGATAAAAACGGCACTCGGTTTGGGAAAAGAGAGATTTTATAATTACGCGCTTGAATTCGGCTTCGGCACGCCGACGGGAATCGAGCTTCCGGCGGAAGCGCGCGGGCAGATTCGACCGCCCGCAACCTGGTTCGGCGATTCGCTGGCTTCGATGTCAATCGGCTACGAATTAAACGTTACGGCGCTTCAGGCGACGAGCGCATACGCGACGATTGCCAACGACGGCGTGCGCGTCAAACCGCATATTATCAAGGAAATCAGAACAGCGGGCGGAAAAGTTTTGCCGACGCCGGACGTTGAAAAAACGCAGATTATAAACGCCGAAGCCGCGCGCGGTCTGCGCCAGATGCTTCGGCAAGTTGTTTTGAAAGGAACTGCGAAACGCGCGCAGCTAGACGGTTATACATCGGCGGGAAAAACCGGAACGGCTTGGAAATACGACGCGAAAATACGCGCGTATAATCCGGGCAAATACGTTTCGTCGTTCGTCGGTTTTGCTCCGGCGGATAATCCGTCGGTCGTCATCGCCGTCGTGATGGACGAACCGCAGGGCGGCGCGCGCGACGGCGGGCAAGTTTCCGCGCCGGTTTTCCGACAAATCGCCGAACAGATTTTGCCCGAATTAAACGTCGCGCCCGACATCAAGGATTTTCAAACGGAAACTTTGACGGCACAAAACGACGAATCTCCGGTAGAAACCGAAATCGCACCCGTTTCGGCGAAACTTGCCGAGCCGGAAAGGATTGCGGCAAAGAAAATTGAAAAAGCGGTTGCCGTCAACAAAACAAAGGAAATTAAAATCGAAAAAGCGATTGTCGGCGATAAGGCAAAGGAAATAAAAAAGGACGCGATACCGGCGAGCGACGAGAAAAATTCGGCGAAACAGAAAACGACTGCAACTGTTGTTACGGAAAAACAAAAAGCGGATGTGAAAAATAAATCGTCGGGCGAGAAAATAAAACAAAAAACTTGAAACTTGAAACGGCAATAAAATATATGGACGCTCTAAACGCTTCCAAACTCAATCCCGCTCTGCTCGACGCGCAAGTTCAATCGTTTGCGATTGACTCGCGCGAAGTGAAAGCGGGCGAAGTATTTTTTGCCTTTTCGCAGCCCGAATTTGCGAACAATTGTTTCAACGGCGATTTTCAGGACGCGCACAGATTTATTCCGACGGCGTTTGAACGCGGCGCAATCGCCTGCGTCGCGCGCGCCGACAGATTTGCGGAACATCGTGAAACGCTTCGTGCGTTTGAAAGCCGTCTTATTTTTGTCGAAGACGCGATTGCGGCGTTTCAAAAACTCGCGCACAACGTTTATCTCGAATGGAACAAACCCGTCGTTGCGATTACGGGCAGCGCCGGAAAAACGACGGCAAAAGAGTTGACGGCGCACGTCCTTGAAGCGAGCGGAAAAAAAATTTTAAGAAATTCTAAAAACTTCAACAACGGTTTGGGACATCCTTTGACGGTTTTGAAATTGGCGGCGGATAAGAGTTTCGACGCGGCGGTTTTGGAAATGGGAATGTCCACGCCGAACCGTGAAATCGCGCGTTTGTGTGAAATTACACCGCCGGATGTGGCGGTTGAGCTGAACGTTTTGCCGGTTCACGTCGAGCATCTCGGCTCAATTGAAAACGTCGCGCGGGCAAAAGCCGAACTGGTTGAAGGAATGAAAACGGGCGGAACTGCTGTTTTGAACGCGGACGATTTGCTGGTTGCGGCGATGCGCGAAAAGTCGAAAGGCACGACGATTACATTCGGAATCGAAAACAAAGCGGACGTTTCGGCAAGTGAAATCGAAATGAAGCGTTTCGGCGAAACGAGCTTCATTCTTCATTTGCCCGACGAAAAAGCCGACGTTTCGCTGCGGCTTTCCGGTCGCCACAATGTCTTAAATGCGCTGGCTGCCGCGTCGGTCGGCTGCGCTTTCGGAATGTCGGCGCGTGAAATTGCCGACGCTTTGCGAACCCTCGCGCCGCCCGCGCAGCGCGGCGAAGTTCTTCATTTTGCGGAAAATTTTACGGTTATCAACGATTCGTATAATTCAAATCCGGCGGCGCTTCTCGGAATGATCAAAACTTTAACGGACGGCGGAAAAAGCGCGAAAAGAAAAATCGTCGTCGCGGGCGAGATGCTTGAATTAGGCGCGGGCGAACAAGAAATTCACCGCGAAACCGGCGCGCGGCTTGCCGAAAGCGGCATCGATTTTTTAATCGGCGTGCGCGGTTTGGCGAAGGATTTAATGGACGGCGCGCGCGAAAACGGGTTGCGCGAAACGAGGTTTTTTGACGATTCGGCGCAAGCCGGAGAATTTCTCGCGGGCGAGATAAAGGCGGGCGATTTGGTTCTTGTAAAAGGTTCGCGCGGCGTGCGAACCGAGCGTGTGATTGAAAAATTGCTGGAAAAATTCAGCCTTGAAATTGAAAAAATAATTTGAAAATTTGGAACGGGCGACGCGGAAAGCGAGCGGCGAGAAAATTTAAAATTCGCAGCTGCGCGCCGTCGAAAGTAAGTGTTAGTTTTGATTGAAGGTTTTATATTTCAAACGAAATGAAACGAACAAATTAAGACGTAAAAAATCCGCAAATCTAACTGATGCTTTATTATTTTTTATATCAAATCGCGTATCAGCAATACGGCAAAGGCGGCGAATCGCTCTTTTACAAAGGCTTAAACGTTTTCCAGTATCTGACTTTTCGCACCGCGTGGGCGACCATTACGGCGCTCGTCATATCCTTGGTTTTCGGCAGCAAGGTCATTGAAAAATTGGCGGCGCTCAAAGTCGGGCAGGAAATCCGCGAAGAATTGTCCGCCGAGCATCACGCCAAAAAAGGCACGCCGACGATGGGCGGAGTTCTTATCTTAGGCGCGGTTTTACTTTCGACGCTGCTTTGGGCGCGGCTCGACAGCCTTTATTTGTGGCTCGCATTGGGAGCGACGATGTGTTTCGGAGCAATCGGATTTCTTGACGATTATATAAAAATCGTCAAGAAACGCAGCGAAGGCTTGACCGAGATACAGAAAATAATCGGACAGCTCGTCGTCGCAATTGGCGTTTGGATGCTTCTCTGGTATTTCGCCAATTATCCGTGGAATATCAGTATTCCGTTTTTCAAGGCGACGGCGGAAACAAACGGCATAACTTATGTTTATCCGATTATTTATTTGTTTTTTATCATTTTTGTTCTTTTAGGTTCGTCGAATGCGGTGAATTTGACCGACGGAATGGACGGCTTGGCGGCGAGCATTACGTTTATAGCGGTATCGGCTCTGACGGCTTTGACATACGTTTCGGCAGACCGTCGCTGGGCGGAATATCTCGACATCACGCACAAGCCGGAAGCGGCGGAGTTGACCGTCTTCTGCGGCGCGCTGGTCGGCGCTTCCTTAGGATTTTTGTGGTATAACGCGCCGCCGGCGCAGGTTTTTATGGGCGATGTCGGCTCGCTTGCAATCGGCGGCGCTTTGGGAACGGTGGCGATTTTGACCAAACAGGAATTTCTGTTGCCGTTTATCGGCGGCGTGTTTATTCTCGAAGCGCTGTCGGTGATGCTGCAGGTCGGCTATTTCAAATTTACCAAGCGCAGAAGCGGCATCGGCAAGCGCATTTTCAAACAAGCGCCGCTTCATCATCATTTCGAGTGGTCGGGCTGGAAAGAGCCGAAAATCGTTTTCCGGTTTGTGATTGTGGCTATTTTGTTTGCGCTTCTTAGCTTATCGACTTTGAAGCTGCGCTGAATTTTTTAATGGAAATTGCGGGCAGAAAAATTCTGATTTTAGGCGCGGGAAAATCCGGCGTCGCGTCCGCCAAATTTCTCGCGGCGCGCGGCGCAAAAGCGGTTGCGCTGCACGATAAAAAGCCGATTGCCGAATGGACGGAAGAAGCGCGCTCTTTGAAAAACGAAAAAATCGGTTTGATAGACGGGCAAATTCCCTCTTGGCTGCTTGACCAGATTGATTTAATTGTCATCTCGCCCGGTATCCCAACAAACAGCGTTCCGGCACGCTACGTCGAGCGCAAGGACGGCGAAGTTATCGGCGAAGTCGAACTGGCTTACAGATTTTTGAAGGGCAGAACGGTTGGAATTACCGGCTCAAACGGTAAAACGACGACGGCAACTTTAATCGGCGAACTGCTGAAAAACGCCGGAATCGAAACGCAAATCGGCGGAAATATCGGAACGCCGCTCGTTGATTTAATTGAAACTTCGACGAGTGAAACTTGGACGGTTTGCGAGCTTTCGAGTTTTCAATTGGAGACGATAAAAGATTTTCGCCCGAACGTCGCCGTTGCTCTAAATGTTACGCCGAATCATCTTGACCGATACGATTTATTCAGCGATTACGCCGCCGCCAAACATCGTCTGTTTATAAATCAAACGGCGGAAGATGTCGCAATTTTGAACGCCGACGACGAAATCACTTTGAGTTGGGCAAACAATTTGAAAGCGAACGTCGTTTTGTTTTCGGTTAAAAAAGAATTGGACGAAGGTTTATTTTTACGCGCGCGAGATTTAGTTTGCCGCGCGAACGGGCGTGAAAAAGTTTTGACGACGCGCGACGGGATTTTCCTGCGCGGGCTGCACAACGTCGAAAATGTTCTGGCGAGTTTTGCGGCTGGTTTGGCGTGCGGCGCATCGCCCGATTCGATGCGCGAAACGGTGCGAAATTTCAAAGGCGTCGAACATCGCATCGAGTTTGTCTTGGAGGTCGAAGGCGTGAAATTTTACAACGACTCGAAAGCGACGAGCGTTGACGCGACTTTGAAAGCGTTAGAAGCGTTAAGCGAAAGTGGCGAAAAAATAGTTTTAATTTTAGGCGGACGCGGCAAAAACGCGCCGTATGTGCCGCTCGCCCAATTGATTGAAAAATCTGTTCGCAAATTAGTTTTAATCGGCGAAGACGCGGCGAACATTGAAAATCAATTAAAGAATCACGCCGAAATCGTCCGCGCAGAAAGTATGAAAGACGCCGTGCGGAAAAGTTTTGAAAACGCCGAAACAGGCGACGCGGTTCTGCTCGCACCGGCGTGCGCGAGTTTTGATATGTTCAAAAGTTTTGAAGAGCGCGGAAAGGAATTTAAGTCTCAAGTCCAAAGTCTCAAGCCTCAAATCGAGGAAATAAAACTCGGTGCTTGAGACTTGAGATTAAAAGCAGAATGACGAAAAAGCTACGAATTGATTGGTTGATGTTTGCGGTCGCCGCCGGTCTCGCCGTGTTCGGCTCGATTATGGTCTACAGCGCGTCGGCGATGATTTCGCTGAAGGAAACCGACGGCGGCAGTCAATTTACATATTTTTATAAACAATTCGGCTTTACGATTTTAGGCTTGATGGCGATGTTCGTAACAAGCCGAATAAATTATCACCGCTACGAAAACAAAACGATTGCTTACGGATTTCTGGCGTTGACGGCGATTTTGCTGCTCGCGGTTTTCGGTTTTCCGTCAATTAACGGCGCGCGGCGCTGGATACGTTTTCCGGGCGCGTCGTTTCAGCCGTCGGAGATTGCAAAAATCGCGCTGCCGGTTTTTCTGGCGTATTATCTGACGAAAAACGAAGATTTGGTCGGCGATTTAAAGCAAACCGTTTTGCCGTGCGCGGCGGCTTTGATAATTTTGGGCGCGCTGATACTGGGCGAGCCGGATTTGGGAACGACGATGGTTTTGTGCGCGATTTTTGTAACCGTCTATTTTGCGGCGGGCGCAAAATGGCTGCACATAAGCGCGTGCGTCAGCGCGCTGCTTGCCGTCGGCATTTCGTTTCTCGTTTTCTCACCTTGGCGAATGAAGCGGCTTTTCGCGTTTATCAATCCATGGGAAAATTCGAGCGACGGCAGTTATCAAGTCGTGCAAGGCTTGTATGCAATCGGTTCGGGCGGAATTATAGGCGAAGGCTTCGCCAAAGGTCAGCAGAAACTTTTTTATTTGCCTTATCCGTATTCGGATTTTATTTTCGCCGTCGTCGGCGAAGAACTCGGTTTAATCGGAACGATGGCTGTCGTTTTTGCTTTCGGATTTCTGTTGTGGCGCGGCGCGCGCGCGGCGTTAAGCGCGCCGGACAGATTCGGAATGCTTTTGGGAATCGGCATTATCACCGGAATTATCGTGCAGGCGCTTTTTAATATCAGCGTCGTCGTTTCGATTCTTCCCGCTAAGGGAATTCCCTTGCCGTTTATTTCCTACGGCGGTTCTTCGATTGTCGTAACGCTTTTCGCCGTCGGCATTTTGCTGAATATTTCGCAGTATGCCGGAACTGCCAACAACAGAATTGATGTCGGATGTGAAGATTATGAACCGCAGCGACGAAAAAAACGCGGCAAAACCGGACTGAAATAAGTTGGAAAATCTTTGAAAAATAATTAGTAGCTTGAAGGTCGGGAAACTACCGGCTGACTGTATGAAGGTTTTAATCGCCGCCGCCGGAACGGGCGGACATATTTATCCGGGAATTGCGGTTGCGAAAGAAATTCTGCGGCGCGATGCCGATTCCAAAGTTTTATTCGTCGGAACGGCAAGAGGTTTGGAGAGGAAAATCATTCCCGAAAACGGTTTTCAATTGTCTTTGATAAACAGCGCGGGCTTGAAAAACGTCGGATTTTTGGGAAAGCTGAAAGGCTTGTTCGTGCTGCCGAAAAGTTTTCTCGATGCGCGGGCGCTGATAAAAAATTTCGAGCCGGATGTCGTCGTCGGCGCGGGCGGTTACGTTTCCGGTTCGGTTCTTTTAATGGCGAGTTTTATGAGCGTTCCGACATTGGTTATGGACTCGAACGCGCTTCCCGGTTTCACGAATCGAAGGCTTGCGCCGTTTATTACAAAAGCCTCTCTGACGTTTGAAGAAGCCGTCAAATTTTTCGGCAAAAAAGGCGTTGTTACAGGAAATCCTGTTAGACGAGAGTTTTTTGACATCGAGCCGAAACAAAGGGAAAATAACAAATTTTCCGTGCTGATTTTCGGCGGCTCGCAAGGCTCGCGGGCAATAAACAGCGCGTTGATTGACGCTTTGAAATTTTTGCAGCCGTTCAAATACCAACTGCAAATCGTTCATCAAACCGGCGAAGCGGATCTTGAAACGGTGAAAAAAGGTTACGCCGAAAACAATTTTGAAACGGCGGACGTTCGCGCTTATATCCGCGATATGATGAGCGAATTTGCCCGCAGCGATTTGATAATTTCGCGCGCGGGCGCGACCACTTGCGCCGAGCTTTGCGCGGCGGGAAAAGCCGCGATTATGATTCCGCTGCCGGCGGCGGCGGACGATCACCAGCGTAAAAACGCCGAAGCGCTCTGCGACAAAGGCGCGGCGCGAATGATTTTGCAGAAGGATTTGAGCGGCGAGACTTTAGCGAAACAAATCGTCGAGCTGATTGAAAAGCCCGAAGCGATTACGGCGATGGAAACGGCGGCGCGAAAAATGGCGCGGCGCGACGCGGCGGAAGCGGCGACAAATTTGATTGAAAGTTTAGCGAAAGGAAAAAGTTGATTTCAGATTTGCGGTTGGAGATTTAACAAAATCCAAAATCCAAAATCTAAAATCCAAAATCGAAATGTTTCGGCACGTTAAAAAAATTCATTTCATTGGCATCGGCGGCATCGGGATGAGCGGCATCGCGGAAGTTTTGTGCAATCTCGAATTTCAGATTTCCGGCTCGGACGCCAAAAAATCAAAAAATACCGAACGCCTTGAAAAATTGGGCGCGACCGTTTTTGAAGGACACGCGGCGGAAAACGTCGGCGACGCGCAGGTCGTGGTTCGCTCGTCGGCGATTACGGAAGATAACCCGGAAGTTGTTTTTGCGCGTGAAAATAAAATTCCCGTTATTCCGCGCGCCGAGATGCTCGCCGAGTTGATGACTTTAAAACCCTATTCGGTTGCGGTTGCCGGAACACACGGGAAAACTTCGACGACTTCGATGATTGCAACGATTCTCGGACACGCCGGACTTGAGCCGACAACCGTTGTCGGCGGCGTTGTCGATACTTTAGGTTCAAACGCCAAGCTCGGCACGAGCGATTGGTTCGTTGCCGAAGCGGACGAAAGCGACCGTTCTTTTTTAATGTTAAACCCTACGCTGTCAGTAGTTACAAACATCGATAAGGAACATATGGAATCTTACAAAGGAATGGACGACGTAGTTCAATGTTTTACCGATTTCATCAACAAAGTTCCGTTTTACGGCGCGGCTGTTATTTGTCTTGACGACCCGAATGTGCAGCTTATAATTCCGCGCATCAGGCGACGGCGCGTAACTTACGGAATGACGGCGCAGGCTGATGTTTCCGGTCATAACATTGTTTATGACGACAGTTTCGGCTCGACTTTTACGGTTTGGAAAGGCACGGAAGTTTTAGGCGAAATAAATTTGCCAGTTCCCGGCAAGCATAATGTTTATAACGCTTTGGCGGCAACGGCGGTTTCTTTGGAAATGGGTGTTCCATTTGAAAAAATCGCTGCGGCGTTTGCCAAATTCAAAAACGCGAACCGTCGTTTTCAATTTAAAGGCGAAGTCGGCGGCATCACGGTTGTTGACGATTACGGGCATCATCCGACGGAAATCGTCGCAACTTTGTCGGCGGCGAGAAACGGTTCCGCCGGACGGCGCACGGTCGTCGTTTTTCAGCCGCATCGCTACACGCGCACGCAGGAATTGATGGACGAATTCGCGCTCGCCTTTAACAATGCCGACGTGCTTTACGTCTCGGACATTTACGCGGCGAGCGAGCAGCCGATTGAAAATATTACGGCGGAAATTCTAACCGAAAATATCAGGCAATACGGGCATAAAAATGTAAATTACATCGGCGACATCGAAACTGCCGCCGCGCGCGTTTGCGCTGATTTGCAGCCGAATGATTTGGTCATAACTCTGGGCGCGGGCAACATCACGCGGTTGTCTGACGAGATTTTGGAAGTTTTGAAAAAGAACGGGACGCAGCAGATGAACGCGGATAAAGCGGATTAGCAAGAGTATTTATTTTTAATTCGGCGTCAAGCCGTAAAAATTCGCGTTCGGGTTTATTTATTACAAATTTCGGAATTAGATTTATAAAAAAGCGATGGCTACACAAACACGAAAAAGAGCGGTTAGAACGGGCGCGGCGAAACGGCGGCGAAGCACGGCACGAAGAAACGGCGCGGGAAATTTGGGAAACTTTTTTGTCCCGCTCGTCTTTATCGTCGCAATTCTTTTCTGTATCGGCTTTCTCTCGTTTATGGGTTACAGAACGGCGACGGCTTCTTCGTTTTTCGACGTGAAAACGATTGACGTGCGCGGCACGACGCGCATACAAAAGGACGACATCGCAAAAATCGTCAGCCGTCAGACGGAAAAATCCGGCGTCTGGAAAGCGGATTTGGCACAGATAAAAGCGGATGTCGAAAAACTGACGCTTGTTAAATCGGCGGTTGTCTCGCGCGTTTTACCCGACGGCTTGCGCGTGAACATTAACGAACGTGTTGCGCGCGCCGTCGTGCATTTGAACGCGGGCGACTTTTGGGCGGACGACGAAGCCGTAATTTTAGGCGCGGTCGGCAAAACAGAACAACGCCCGCCGTTTAATTTAACCGGCTGGGACGAAAGCAAAACCGATAAAGCGACGAAAGACAATCAGGAGCGCGTCAAAATTTACGTCAAAATGCTCGACGACTGGCAGAATTTCGATTTGGCAAAGCGCGTCAGCACGGTCGATATGAAGGATTTGCAAGAGCCGCAGGCGTTCGTGCAGGATTCGGGCGAGCAGGTTGCGATTATTCTGCCGCGCGAAAACTACGGCAAACGCCTTCAAACCGGACTCGAAAGAATCGCGGGCAAAGGCAAGGACGTAAAATCGATTGATTTGAGCAACCAGAAGGAAGTTTTAGGATTTCGGGTCAATTAAAAATTACGAATTAAAAATTACGAATTACGAATTGGAAAACCATTTTCGACATTTGTAATTTGAAATTCGTAATTCGTAATTAAAATAAATGAGTCGTGAAATACAAGCAGTCGGGTTGGACATCGGCACGAGCCGTGTGCGGTGCGTCGTCGGCGAAGCGTCGGAAAACGGCGCGGCGGCGATGAACGTCGTCGGGTTCGGCGCGGCTGAATCGCGCGGGCTGCGGCGCGGCGTCGTAACGACGACGGACGCGGTTGTCGAATCGATTAAAAAAGCGGTCGAAGACGCCGAGCGGATGAGCGGTCTGGCGATTCACGACGCGACGATAAATCTTTCGGGCGAACACTTGCGCGGCGAAAATAAAAGCGGCGTCGTCGCCGTTGCGGGCGCGGGGCGCGAAATTTCAACTGAAGACATCGAGCGCGCCGTCGAGTCGGCAAGCGCGATGCAGCTTCCCGCCGGTTGGGAAATCGTTGACCGTCTGCCGCAGGAATTTATCGTTGATGGGCAGGACGGAATTGTCGAGCCGGTCGGAATGCGCGGCGCGCGGCTTGAAAGCCGAATTCACGTTGTAACCTCACCGAGCGCGGGCAGGCAGAACATCGTCAAAGCCATACACCGCGCGGGTTTGGAAGTCGAACAAATGATGCTCGAACCGCTCGCGGCGGCGCAAAGCACTTTAACCGACGACGATAAAGAATACGGCTGCGCGCTCGTCAACGTCGGCGCGGAAGTAACTTCTTTGATGATTTTCCGGCGCGGCGCGGTGCAGCACACGGCGGTTTTCCCGTTCGGCGGAATGCATTTTACAAAAGACATCGCCGTCGGTTTAAGAGTTTCGATTCCCGAAGCGGCGAAGATAAAACATTTTTACGGCTGCGTCGCCGGATTTTTGATGAACGGCGATGAACGACAGGAAATTATCGAGATAACGCCCGTCGGACGCACCGAAACGCGGCAATTATCGAAGGAAATTTTGTGCGACATAATGCAGCCGCGCGCCATTGAACTTCTGCACCACATCGCGCAGGAAGTTTTCGCGGCGGGCGGGCAGATTTCGAGTGGCGTCGTCCTTACGGGCGGCGGCGCGCTCAATCGCGGAATGGTCGAGATTGCCGAACAGGTTTTCGACGCTCCGACGCGGCTCGGATTTGTTGAAACAGAAAAGTTTAGCGGCTTGGCAAACGAAGTGCGAAGCCCCGAATGGGCGACCGCTTGCGGCTTGGCTTTGTCGTCCCTGCGCACGCAAATTCGCGCGCATTCGACGGGCGCGAAATCGCCTTCGCGGAAAGTAGCCGAATGGTTTGAAAATTTTCGGGAAAAATTCAGATAAATGTAACACGGCGGCTGGATTTTTTACCGCAAATCGTTGTATGCTGTTTCGCCATAGGCACAATATATTGTTGAAATCGCCGATTCACTCGAAACAGCCCGCAGAAGAAGTTTTTGGCATTTAAATATTTAAAAAAGGAATCATAAATCAATGATAACGGATAATCTTCAAACGAAAAAAGGCTCGATTATGATGACGTTCGACGAACAGGTTATAACGGGCGCGAAAATCATCGTCATCGGCGTCGGCGGCGGCGGCAGCAACGCCGTCAATCGAATGATTGAAGCGGGCATCGTCGGGGTCGATTTCATCGTCGTCAATACAGACGTGCAAGCCTTAAACGACTCGAAAGCGCCGCTGAAAATTCAGCTTGGCAGCGAGCTGACGCGCGGTCTCGGCGCGGGCGCAAACCCCGACATCGGGCGGCAGGCGGCGATTGAAGACACCGAAAAAATAATGGACGTTCTCGAAGGCGCGGATATGGTTTTCGTAACCACAGGCTTGGGCGGCGGTACGGGAACGGGCGCTGCGCCGGTAATTGCCGCGCTCGCCATCGAACTCGGCGCTTTGACGGTCGCCGTCGTTACAAAACCGTTCACCGTCGAAGGCAAAAAGCGTATGCGCCAAGCCGAAGAAGGACTTGCGGAACTGCGCGGCTGCGTCGATACGATTATCACGATTCCTAATTCAAAATTAAAAGAAGTCGAAGAAAAAATCTCGATTATGGACGCCTTTCGGCGCGCCGACGATATTTTGCTGCAAGCCGTTCAAGGCATCTCGAATTTGATAACCGTTCCCGGCATTATCAATCTCGATTTCGCCGACGTTAAATCCGTTATGCAGGGAATGGGCGTAGCCTTGATGGGCATCGGACACGGCACGGGCGACGGCGCGGCGGTTAAAGCGATGAAAGCGGCGATTGACTCGAAACTGCTCGAAGAAAATTCAATCAAAGGCGCGCGCGGCGCGCTTATCAACATCACGGGTTCAAAAGATATGCCGCTCGACGAAATCGAAGCCGCCATTTCCTTGATTCACGAAGAAGCCGACGAAGACGCCAACATTATTTTCGGCACGGTCTTTGACGAAAATATGAAGGACGAGGTAAAAATCACGGTTATCGCAACCGGTTTCGACCAGCAATCGCACGCGGCTTTGCCGATTAACCGCGCGGCTGAAGATTTCGCGGACGCCGCGCCGCAGCAGTATCGAACCGTTCAGTCTTACAATCCGTCGGACGTAAAAAAAGACGAAGACATCAACGTGCCGACTTTCATTCGCCGTCAAGCGGACTAGTTGAAAAGCGAAAAAGGGAAAGCGAAAAGTAAATGGGTTTCAGCCGTTTGCTTTTCGCTTTTTCCATTCCGTAAAAATTAGTTATAAAATAATTTGCGTGAATGACGAGCCGAATCAAATAAATCTCCCACAGACGAATTCAAACGTGCCGCGCGTCGCCATAACGATGGGCGACGCCGCCGGCATCGGCGCGGAAATCGTTCTCAAAGCTCTCGCCGATCCGAAAATAAAAGAAATCTGCGCGCCCGTTATCATCGGCGATTTGTCGTTTCTGCAAAAAACGTCGGACGAATTAAAACTCGATTTTGATTTTATCGAAGCGGACAAAATTTCGTCAGGCAAATTAAATCAAACGACGATTTACGATTTAAAAAATCTCGCCGGCGAGGTTGTCGCGGGCAAAGAATCCGCCGCGACGGGGCGCGCTTCCGCCGAGTATATCGAAACGGCTGTCGAGCTTTGGCGCGTGGGGAAAATCGACGCCGTTGCGACCGCGCCGATAAGCAAACGAGCATTCTTCCTCGGCGGCTACGATTTTCCCGGACACACCGAATTTCTCGCCCGTCTGACAAACACGAAAGAATTTGCGATGAGCTTTTTCGCCGGAGACGGCGGCTTGCGCGTGATTTTGCTTTCGACGCACGTCTCTTTGCGCGAGGCAATCGGTTTGGTGAAAAAGGAAAAACTCGTCGAATTGATAAAATTTTCGCACCGCGAGCTTACAAAACTTCTTGAAAAAGAAGTAAAAATCGCCGTCGCCGGACTCAACCCGCACGCTTCGGAAAGCGGTCTTTTCGGGTCGGAAGAAGAACGGGAAATCGAGCCGGCAATAAAAGAATGTAAGGAAAATTTTGACATTGACGTGTCGGGCGCTTATTCGCCGGACACGATTTTTCTGCGCGCTTTTCGCGGAGAATTCGACGGCGTAATCGCCTGTTATCACGACCAGGCGACCATTGCGGTTAAATGTTTGTCGTTTGGCGCGTCGGTCAATGTTACGCTCGGCTTGCCGCTTGTCAGAACGTCGGTTGACCACGGAACGGCGCTCGACATTGCGGGGAAAAATCGGGCGGACGCCTCGAGTATGCAGGCGGCAATCGCGTTGGCAGCGAAATTGGCGCGCCGCCGTATTGTATAATCGGCGACGACTATTCGCCCAAACAACCAATTTGCTGTTAGAATATGCGGTAAGAATTTGCCTGTAGGTTAAAAATCGGAATGAACGAACAGCAGAACAGCAGCGACGCGCAAAAACAAATACTCGTCGCCGACGACGACCCGGCGATTTTGCGGCTGGTCAAGGCGATTGTCGAAAAAGAAGGCTTTGCGGTCGTCGCGGCGCGCGACGGCAAGGAAGCGTATAAATTTCTGCAGTCGGGCGAGCGTTTCACGGCGGCGATTTTCGATGTCGTGATGCCGTATATTCAAGGCACGGAGCTTGTGCGCTATATGCAGTCGGAAAAAAAGCTAATGAAAATTCCGGTCATAATGATGACGGCAGAGCAAAATCCGCGTCTTTCGTCCGAAAGTTTTTCGGCGGGCGCGGTCGCTTTTTTGCCCAAACCATTCACGACTTCGCAGTTGCAGACGATGCTGCGAATGTTTGTTCAGAAAAATTAAATGCGCGCGTCTCTCAAAAAAATTTTTCACAACATAAAAATAGCGGAACTGAATTAAACTTAAATTCAAGCCTTTTTTATGAGCGGAAATTTTATCGATTTTCCGCGCTTAAAAATTTCAAACATTCGATTTTAGGAGCAAATTCGCTTGTGGCTAAACGAAAATTACTTCTCGCGGACGGCTCGGCGACGATTCAAAAAGTAGTAAATCTCACCTTTGCCGGCGAAGGCATCGATGTCGTCGCGGTCGGGAGCGGCGGCGCGGCGATGAAAAAATTTGTCGAATCCGCTCCGGACTTGGTGCTGGTCGACGTTAATCTGCCAGAGGTTGGCGGTTATAAAATTTGCGAAATGATAAAGCAGGACGACGAAACAAGGCATATTCCGGTCGTTTTGCTGGTCGGCTCGCATCTGCCGTTTGACGAAGCCGAAGCTCGCAGAGTCGGCGCAGACGATTTTTTAACCAAGCCGTTTGAGTCGATTCGCCAACTGGTCGACAAAGTTTCCGCATTGCTCGAAAAAAGAACGGCACAAACGATGTCGCCGCCGTCGGTCAATCTCTCGCCCGAAGCAATCGAACAAATCGCGGCGAAAGTCGTCGAAAAACTTTCCGACCAAGTTCTTAGAGAAATCGCCCGCGAAACTGTGCCGCAGATTGCCGATTTAGTCGTTCAAAAAATGACGCGCGAGAAATCCATTGAAAAATCGGCGTGATAAATTCCATTTGCGAATCGTTTTTTATTGCGCTTGAGAAGACGGAATTTCGACGATGAATTTCGCGCCCGACGGTTTGTTGGCGACGGCTTTGATGCGCCCGCGATGCTCGCCGACGATTCGCTGCACGATTGCAAGTCCCAGTCCCGTGCCGCGTCCTTTAGTGGAAAAATACGGCTGAAAAAGTTTCGGAAAATCGGCGGGCGCGACGCCGCCGCCGTTGTCGGCAACTTCGGCGCAGATTAAATCGCGCGCCGAATCGAAAAAAGTTTTTATAAATATCCTTTTGTCCGCTTTCTGTTCGTCAAACGCTTCAATCGAGTTTTCGATTAAATTGACGAACACGCGCCGCAACTGCTCATCGTCGAGCATCGCGTCGGGCAGATTTTCCGCCAGGCTCAAATCGATTTTCAAATCCGCAACGCGGTCTTCGTAAAGCATTGCCGCCTGCCGGACGATTTCGTTTAGATTTCCCGTTTCCAATTTCGTTTCACGAAGGCGCGCAAAGCGTGAAAACTCGTCGACCATTGATTTCAAACTGGCGACTTCGCGCAAAATCGTCGTCGTGCTTTCGTCGACAACCTTTGTTAAATCCGAACCGCGCGATTCGGATTTCAGATTGTCGTCATTAACCTTTTCCGATTTGGAATTTGAAATTTGAAATTTGAAATTTGAAAATCTTTTCGCAATTCGTTCGGCTGAAAGCTGTATCGGCGTGAGCGGATTTTTTATTTCGTGCGCCATACGGCGGGCGACTTCCTGCCACGCCGACGCGCGCTGCGCGGCGATTAGCTCGGATAAATCTTCGATAACCAGAACCGCGCCGCTGCTCGTCTCGCTTGCAAAGGTTTTCGGCAAAGCCGCCGCCGAGAGCGCGACAGGCAGGTTAGCTTCGGCGTCCGCCAATGTGTTCAGCGTGCCGCCGTCGTTGTTATTGACGCCGCCGTTTCCGTCCGCAAATTCGCGGCGCAGAATGGTTTGCTCGCTCGCGTGTCCGCTGCGGCGCGCGCGCGACAAAAGTCTTTCTAAAATTTGCCGGTTTTCTTCGCTGACGATTTGCCTTAAATCCAGCCTTAAAAAATCCGCGTCTTCGAGTTTCAGCATTTGCGCGGCGGCTTTGTTGATCGTCGTTACGCGGTTTTCGCCGTCAAATGAAATCACGCCGGTCGAGAGCGACTGCAAAACGGTTTCGATATATTTGCGCCGCTCGCGCAGTTCGGCGGAGTTTTCTTCGAGTTTGGCGGACATTTGATTAAAAGTCGAAACGAGCAGGGCAAGCTCGTCTTCGGCTAAAACTTCGACGCGGTGCGAAAGATTGCCGCGCGCGATTTCGTCCGCGCCTTCGGCAAGCGCGCGAATCGGAACGGTAAGCCCGCGTGCGATGTAAAACGCCGTCCAGCTTGACGCGAAAATAAGAAGAAACGTCAAAACGCCCAGAGTTAAAAGCCCGATTTGACGAACGGTAACTTGTTTTTGTTTGAGGTTTTCAAATTCGGTGAGCGAATTTTCGACCAGCGACGAAACATTTTCCGCCGGTCGCAAATCCGGCACAACGACCAGGGAGCCTCCGTCGGGGAATTTCGCCGTTGCCGCGTCAAAGCCTTTGCCGTCGGACAAAAGCGGCTCGTCGAAACGATTTTGATGAATGAAGGCGAGCGCCTTTTCCAGTTCCGCCCGTTGCGCCGCGTCTAAAGTTTTTCCGCCTGACGCCAAAACTTCGCCGTCTTTTGAAAGAATTTCGAGCCGCGTCAAATTTCCGGCGTCGCTGATTGTCTGCAAATCTTCGCTCCCGATTTCCCTTTTTGACAAAACCGTCGTCAAAATCCGCGCCGTTTCACCGAGTTTGCCGGTCTGGTCGTCGATTACTTGCTGCTGCATTTCGAGCGATGCGCGAATGCCGCGTTCGGGAATGTCGGTGAACCAGCGGTCAAGAGCGCGATTTAAAAACAGATAGGAAAAAAACGCCATCGCCAAAATCGGCAGCAGGGAAACGGCGAAAAAATACATTAAAAGTCTGGTCTTGATTTTCGAGCCGAGCGTAAAGGCGCGCCGCTCGCGTCCTAATTTGACAAGGCTGCGAACGAAAATAAAGCCGAAAATAATAAACGCGAAAAAATTCAGCGACGAAAGCGCGTAAAGCAGAAGCGTGTCGCCGACGGAGTTGACTTCGAGTTCTTGCCACAAATTCGATGACTGCAAAAGTATCAAAAGCAGCAGCAGAAGGGCGACCAGAGCGCCGAGCAGCCAGGGCTTTTTTAATTTCGGCGAGTTGACCGCGTTTTCTAAATTTGCCGGGTTCATAGAGTTTGCATTTTACTCTATAAAATCTATAAACTCTATGAAATTTATGAACCCCGCAAACCGCGAAAACTCGCCGAACTCACTCAACTCATTGAAATCGATGAATTTTTTCTTCAACCAATCGGGGCGTTTGCGAAGCGGTTGGCGATTTTTGATTTTTCAGCTTTTGTTCGTAGTTTTCGGCGCGTTTTTCGGAGCAGCGATTTCGTTTCTGCTCGCGCAAACATCGGTCGTTTATGAACGCGGCAGCGTGCTTTCATTTGTCGTGCCGAATTTTATTCTACTCACGCTTTCGCTCTTTTTCGGCTGGCTGTGCGGAAAATTTCTCGAAGGCTTGCCCTTTCGCGCGCTCGGCGCTTGGTTTGTAAAAAACTGGTGGAAAGATTTGATTTTCGGCTTGCTCGTCGGCGCGGCTTCGATTAGTTTTGCGGTTTTAATTGCGGTGATTTTCGGCGGAATGCGCCTGCAATCGAATGATTCGGCAGGAACGACGGCAATCGGCTTGACGCTCGGCGTCTCGCTTTTCGTATTCATTCTCGGCGCGGCGGCGGAAGAAGCATATTTTCGCGGCTATATTTTGCAGACATTCGCGCGTGCAAAACTCGTTTTATTTGTAGTTCTTTCGACTTCACTGCTTTTTGCAGCGGCACATAATAACAATCCCAACGCAAGCGTTTTGTCCTGGCTCAATACCTTTTTGGCGGGAATCTGGTTTTGTATTGCATACTTTAAAACGCGCAATCTATGGTTTGCTTTCGGCTTGCATTTAACTTGGAATTGGCTGCAAGGCGCATTTTTCGGTATCTCCGTCAGCGGCATCACGAAGTTGACGACCGCGCCGTTTCTACGGCAAACCGATAAAGGAATAAATTTGTGGACGGGCGGCGATTACGGCATCGAAGGCGGAATTGCCTGCACGATTGCGATTATCGTTTCAGGCAGTTTTGTTTGGTTTTCGCCCTTTTTCAAGCCGACGGCGGAAATGCTGAAACTCACGGGCGAAGAAAATCCCGTCGTAAAATCTAACCGTTCCGAAATTTCTAAATCGTCTGAATTTTGAAAGAAATATCGACCGCTTTTGCCGAATGCGTCAAACGCCCGACGCTGATTAAATCGACTCCGGCTTCGGCAAAACTTCTGACGCGCGTCAAATCCATTCCGCCGCTGGCTTCGATAAGCACGAACGGGTTCAGTTGTCTGGACATCTCGACCAGCTTTGCGGCTTCTTCGGGCGTCTGGTTGTCGAGCAGAACGATGTCTGCGCCCGCTTCGATTGCTTCGCGCAACTGCGCCCAATTCGATATTTCGACTTCGATTTTATGCAGATGTCCGACACGCGCGCGCGCCGCGCCGACAGCTTCGGTAATGCCGCCGCACAGCGCGATGTGGTTGTCTTTGATTAAAACTCCGTCGTCCAAACCGAGCCGGTGATTTTTGCCGCCGCCGACCGTTACGGCGTATTTTTCCAGCATACGCAAGCCCGGCGTCGTCTTGCGCGTATCGACAATCGTCGCTTTCGTCCCTTCAATCGCCCGAACATAAGCACGCGTCAAAGTCGCCACGCCTGACATTCTTTGCAACAAATTCAGCGCGACGCGCTCGCCCGTCAGCAAAATGTCGGCGTAGCCTTTGAGCGTCGCAAAAACCGTTCCGGCTTTCACTTCGTCGCCGTCGCCGATGCCGCTCGTCTCGATTTCCGCCGTTTCCGGGTCGAGATGCGCGAAAACCGCTTCCGCCACTTCCAAGCCGCAGACGACTAAATTTTCTTTAGCGAGAAACCGCCCGAACCCGCGCGTCTCCGGCAGCACGGTCGATTGCGTCGTAATATCGCCGCGCCCGATGTCTTCGCGCAGAAACTCGCCGATTTGCGATAAAATCTCGCCCGTTTCTATCCAGCTCATAATATTGACTGTAACCGAATTACATCATTGGGTTGTAGACCTCTGCAATCGGCGATTCGATTTTTATATTCGCGTCGTATTCGTAAGTCGTTACGCGCCGCCTTTTTTCGACACGCGGTTCGAGCAAGCCTTCTGTCCTTTCCGTTTTGATATGCAAACTGCTCTTAGTGTCGAACCAAATAATTGAATTACTGAAACTCAAGCCTTCCGATTGAGGAGCATCATTTCGTTTTACAACTCTAAATATACAAAATTTTCGAGCGGCTTTGCCGTCAAGAAACGTCAATTCTTCCGTATATTTTTCACTGAAAATGTTAACCGCTACAACGGTTTCGTCATAGGCTTTGTTGCCTTTTGGATAATCTCCCTTAATCCACGGCTCGCTGTTTGTGCGGTGATATTTCACGCCTCGAAGATAGATGAATTCGTAGCTTGTTTCTTTTTTGCCGATTTTCTCTGTCGTCAAATATCGATGCCCGCCGGACGGCAGATATTCGAAAATCTGCGTAATGGACTTAATGATTTTCCCTTTTTCCAAATCGTCGGTTTTCGTTATCTTGCGAAGCGGACGGTCTCTCGCCGATTCTTCCGCAGCTTTGGATGCCCTCATAAGTTCGATTAAGATGTCTTCGTCTGCTGTCTGCGCGAAAACACAGGAGGAAGCGGCACAAATTAAAACGAAAACTAAAACCGTTCGTTTGTTCATATTATTTCAAAGCCTCCAGATTTTGTGTCAACGCTTTGCTCTGCGTTTGAATTTCGGCGACGCGCGCGCGGATTTCTTCGACTTTTTCGGCGGGGGCGCGCGCGACGAAGTTTTCATTGGCGAGCTGTTTTTCGAGCCGCTCGTTTTCCGCCGACAATTTTTCGATTTGCGCGGCGAGCCGTTCGCTTTCCTTTTGAAAATCAATCAAGCCTTCGAGCGGCACGGCGATTTCCGCGCCGCCAGTTAAAACGGCTTTGGCGGACGCTTTCGGAACTTCCAGCGTTTCCGAGATTTTTAATTCTGCGGCGCGGGCGAGCTTTAAAATCTGAGCTTCGTTCTCGCGGAAAATCTTTTGCGCGTTCGTGTTTGCGGCGACGTGAATCGCAGGTTTGTCCGACGGTTTGATATTCATTTCGGCGCGAATGTTTCGCACTTTTGAAATCAATTCGATGACCATCTGCATTTGCCGCGCTGCGTCTTCGTCGATTAAAGAAACATCGCCGCGCGGAAAATCGGCGAGCATAACGGTTTTTACGGGCGCGCTTCGGTATGCGCCGTTGTGCAAATCTTTTGAAACTTCCGGCAGTTTTTGCCACAGCTCTTCGGTCAAAAACGGCATAAACGGATGAAGCAGACGCAGCGATTGTTCGAGAATCGTGATGACGCGCGAGCGCGCCGCGTCGCGTTTGACGTTCGGCTCTTGCGCCGTGATTTCGTCTTTGACCAGCTCGATATACCAATCGCAGAAATCGTCCCAGAAAAAATGATAAAGCGTCTGAACGGCGTCGTGAAAATCGTATTTGTCGAGAGATTTATTCACGTTCAGTGCGGTTTTGTTTAATTGCGAGATAATCCATTTATCGGCGAGCGACAAATTTTCCTTCGGATTATCGGCGGCGAACGCCGGATTTACCCGGTCAAGAAATTCTTCGTCTTCTTCGTCGATTTCGTTAAGCTCGTCGCCGAGTTCGCGCTTTATTTCTTTAACTTCGACTTTCGGATTCAAAAAAGAATAATCAACCTGCGCGCCGTCCGAATTTAAAAGGCAAAAGCGCGTCGCGTTCCAGATTTTGTTGGCGAAATTGCGGAACGATTCGACCTTTTCCTCGCGCCACGCGAAATCGACGCCCGTCGCCGAATCAGCCAGCGTCATACGTGTTGCGTCAACGCCGTATTTGTCGAAAACGTCGAGCGGGTCGATGCCGTTGTTTTTGGTTTTCGACATTCGCTGACCGTTTTTATCAAGAACCGTGCCGTGAATAACCACGTCTCGAAAAGGCTTTTCGCCGACGAACTTCAAGCCCGTCATCACCATCCGCGAAACCCAAAGGCGAATAATATCGCGTCCCGTAACTAAAACATCGGTCGGGTAGAACGTTTTTAAGTCCAAAGTCCAAAGTCCAAAGTTCAAAGTTTTTCCATCGTCTTGACTTTGGACTTTGGACTTTGGACTTTGGACTTCTTCTCCCGTCCAACCTAAAGTCGAAAACGCCCAGAGCGCGGACGAAAACCAAGTGTCGAGAACGTCTGCGTCCTGCGTTAAATTTTCCGTTCCGGCTAGTTCGATTGCTTCTTCTTTTGTGCGCGCGACGAACGTATTTCCGGCTTCGTCATACCACGCCGGAATTTGATGTCCCCACCAAAGCTGGCGCGAGATTGTCCAATCTTTTAAATTTTCCAGCCACGCTTTATAAACTTTTTCGTGCGGAACTTGCGGAAAGAAATGCGGCGCGTGTTCGCGTTTTATCAAGTCCAAAGCAAGGTCGCGCATCTCGTCCATCTGCAAAAACCACTGCTCGCTCAAAAGCGGTTCGACGACGGTTTTGCACCGTTCGCACACGGGCAAAACGATTTCATAATCGTCAATTTTTTCCAATAAACCCAATTCTTCAAATTTTTCAACGACTTTTTCGCGCGCCGCATATCTGTCCAGACCTTGAAAATCTGCGCCCGCATTTTCGTTCATTTTGGCGCGCGCATCCATAATTTCGATTTGCGACAAGTTGTGCCGTATTCCGACTTCGTAATCGTTCGGGTCGTGTGCGGGCGTGATTTTGACCGCGCCCGTTCCGAACGCTGCGTCAACATATTCGTCGGCAATAATTGGAATTTCGCGGTTCGTCAGCGGCAGCAAAATCGCTTCGCCGATTAAATTTTTATATCTTTCGTCGTCCGCGTTGACCGCAACCGCCGCGTCGCCGAGCATTGTTTCTGGGCGCGTCGTGGCAACCGTGATTTTTTCATCTGAATTTTTTATCGGGTAATTTAAATAAAAAAGTTTGCCGTCCTTTTTGTTCGTGTCCTGCACTTCCAAATCCGACAGCACGGTTTGGTCGTTCGGACACCAGTTGACGATGCGTTTTCCGCGATAGATTTTTCCCTGCTCATACAGGCGCACAAAAACTTCGCGCACCGCGCGCGATAAGCTCTCATCCATCGTAAAACGCTCGCGCGTCCAATCGACCGAGAGACCTTCGCGGCGAATTTGATTCGTGATAGTTCCGCCAAATTTTTCCTTCCAAGTCCAAACTCGTTTTGTAAATTCTTCGCGCCCGATGTCGCGCGGCGTTTTGTGTTCGTCTTTTTTCAGTTGCCGCGTAACCATCAATTGCGTCGAAATTCCGGCGTGGTCAACGCCGACTAAAAATAAAGTTTTGTAACCCATCATCCGTTTGCGGCGCGTCAAAACGTCCATCAAAGTATGCTGAAGCGCGTGTCCCATATGGAGCGAGCCGGTAACGTTCGGCGGCGGAATAACGATTGAAAACGCTTCGGCGTTCGGGTTTTCGTTGATTTCCGGCGCGAAACAATTGCTTGCTTCCCAAATTTTATAATGCGTCGTTTCGGCTTGTTTCGGGTTGTATGCTTTTTCGAGTTCCATAATGTCGGTAGTCAGTTGTCAGCAAATTCTTTGCTGACAACTGACTACCGATAATAAAACAAAAACGGTTAGTTTTCATCTCAAGCGACGAAAACCAACCGTTGTCGATGTTTTATTTTCCCGATTATTTTTTCGGGTTTGCGCCGTCGTTTTTTGAAAAATATCCCTGACGGTGCGTGAGCGCGACTTTTTGTTTGGCGAGTTCGGGGTTTGCCGTTTGAATTTCGATTTTGCGGTATGAGCCGTCGCGTTTTTGATTTGCAGGCTCGTAGGCAATCGAATACTGCGAGCGCATTTCGATTTGGATTTGGCGGAAAGCCTGTCGCAGCTCGGCTTCGTCGCGCGGGAAAAACGCCTGACCGCCGGTTTTTTCGCTGATTATTTTCAGCGCGCCTTCGTTGATTCCGTTGCGGTAACGGGTTGTGATAAACGGGTCGCCGACGCCGATGCAGTAAATTACGGCTTCGGCTTTTAAAGCTCGTTCGACCGCTTCGTCTAATTTTTTCTGGCTGTAAGTATCGTCGCCGTCTGTCAGTAAAATTATCGCGCGGCGCGTTTTCTCCGGCGATTTGCCCAAAACTTCGTCGCTCGTAATCCAGATTGCGTCCCAGATTGCGGTCGAGCCGACGGCAGACTGATTGCTGCCGGAAATCGCCGGAGTGCCGCCGGCGATGACGCCGCCGCCGATGTAACCCGAAGGCGGAACAAACTGCACGCGGTCAACCGCGCGGTTGAGACGCGCGACGTTGTTTGTCATTCCCTGTTCGAGCGTCGATTCGCCCGTGAACGAAACGACCGCAACTTCGTCTTTGGCGGGGCGAATAACCGATTCGATAAAGGATTTCGCCGCCGCTTTTTCTTCGGGCAAAGTGCGCTCCTGCGAAACGCTCGTGTCGATTAAAATCGCCAGAGAAAGCGGCAAATCGACTTGGCGCACGAAGGAAATGATTTGCTGCGGCTGTCCGTCTTCGAGAAGTTTTATATCCGATTGTTTTAAATCGGTTAATAAACGACGGTTTTTGTCCTGCGCCGTGAAAAGCACGTTGACGACTTCGGTATCGATTTTGATAACTTCGTCTTCTTCGGTTACGGGCGGCGTCGGGCTTGGCGAAGCGGCGACGCTCGTCGGCGTGTTGGTTGTTTGCGCGTTTGAGACATCGAAACCAATGAGCGAAGCGCCCGCAAATAACAAGCAAAACGATAAAACCGTAATTTTTTTATAATTTTTCATTTTACGCTTTTTCGGTTATTTCAAAGTGTCTTTGACGGCGCGATAGCTGGATTTCGTGCGGATTTTATACTGGTCGGTTTTGTCTTTGCCGACGAAGCGGACTTCAACTTTTCGGTCTTTGCCGTCGTAATTTTGGTTGCCCGGACGATAGGTGATGATATATTGCGAGCGCAGTTCTTCGGAAATTTTCGTGAACGATTTTTCGAGCGACAGCATATCGCCGCTGAAAAACGCCGCGCCGCCGGTTTGCTCGCACAACTGCGTCAAATATTTATCGCCCGTGTCTTTGACCGTTCCGGCATCGACGCCCGGCACAGAACCTAAAAATCCGGCTTTCGTCGAGATGGCAAAGACAGTCGTTTCGGTTCGCTGCGCGATGTCGATGGCGTCATTCAAATCGGCGCGGCTGAAAGTGTCGTCGCCGTCGGTGATAAGGACGATAACGCGCCTGCCGGGCGCGTTTCTGAGTTTTTCATCCGAGAATTGCCAAACGGCGTCGTAAAGCGCGGTTTGCGAGCCGACTTTTTTGACTTTTTCGACCGCGTTGTCGAGCAAATCCAACTTATCGGTAAAATCCTGCCGCAGATTTATCTCGTTGTCGAACGTCATAAACGCCGCTTTGTCTTTGCGCAGACGTATAACCGTGTAGATAAAATCTTTCGCCGCGCGTTTGGAAAAATTCATTTTTCCGGCGGTCGAAGGCGACGTGTCCATCAAGACGCCGACATAAACGGGCGGATTGTTTTTCTCGTCGGTGAAAAAGGTTACTTCCTGCTGCACGCCGTTTTCAAACACAGCGAAATCGCCTCGTTTTAAGCCGGTGATGAGATTTTTATTTTTCTTTTTATCGACGACCGTAACCGGCAGGCGAACTTCAAAAGTTTTAACCGCGCCGCCGTTATCGTCGCCGGATGTGGGCGGCGGCGTTGCGCTCGGACGCGGCGTCGGTTTCTGCTGCTGCGCGAAAACGGACAAACCGAGAAAACAAAATAATGCCGTGAAATAAACGAATCTAAACAAATTTTTCATAACTGATTTTATTGACGTTTCACACACTACGGGCGCGAAAAATTTCGATGCCGCCGCGCCAGCGTCTGTTGCCCGCAGAGGCGGCAACTAAAAAACTAAGACGATGAAAAAATGGAAAATAGAAAGTGGAAAACGGAAAATTTAAGAGTAGTTTTTAATTTTCCATTTTCCGTTTTCCATTTTCCATTATTTTCATTTTCCGCCGCTTATAACATAGTCGGAAACGTATCGGCGCAAATTGTCGCGGTTGGTTTTCAGATATTCGGCGTAATCCTGCGCGATGCCTTGGTCGGCGCGCGCCAGCAAAATATATGCTTCGAGCAAGCCTTCGTCGTTGAGTTTTTTTAATGTCAAGAGCGACGGGCTTAAGGTTTTTGGCTTTTTGTCTTTGTCGCCTGCAGCTTGCGCCAGCGTTAAAACGCTGCGGATGGCGTCGGCTTCTTCGGCGAGGCTGTGGCGATAAGTTTTCTCGTTCGGAAATGTTTTGGCGAATTTCTCTTTTTGCCAGCCGGAGCGCGTAATACCGTAGACGAGCCACGACGACGAGCCGTCGTCAACTTTATTGTTGAGCAAAGTGTTCGCGTCGATATTTATCTTCACATCGCCGTTAGAATTCGTTTTCACGTCGGTCGGAATTTCGACTTTCGGATGCCCGAGGCGCGCGCCGGTCGTTTCCGCCCATTGTCCGAGACCGACAGCCGCCAGGCGGTTAAACGGCTCGCTGATATACGCTTCGATATAACGCTTGCGCGCCGCGTCGTATTTTTTCTGCTTCATCAAAGGCGACGCCGAATAACGATACGCCGTCTCGCGGTTCGGGTCGATGGCGATTGCCTTTTGATACCAAATCTCGGCGTTCGGAAAATCGTCTTTGCGAAAATACATATCGCCCGAGAAAAGCGCGGCTGAATAAAGCTGCGGGTCAAGTCTTAATGCTTTTTGATAAAGCGCGAGAGCTTCGTCGATTTTTCCCCGCGTGAACGCTGCTTCGCCCGCCTGCATCGCTTCGTCGGCTTCATTGTTTTTCGAGAACTGACCGCCGACGCGTCCGTCTTCGGGAATCGATTCGATAAAAGCGTCCAGAACGTTTTGCCTCGCGCCGAGCTGTTTGGCGCGCACGAGCGATTGCCGCGCGCGCACCATCAATTGCCGCGCCGCTTCTTTGTCTTTTGTGCTTTTTGCCTGCGCCATCAAAGTAAAGCCGAGAAAAAACTGCGTGTCGGCGTTTTCCGGCTCGGCTTTCGCCAGTTTTTCCAAAAGCGGCACGGCGTCGATGAAATTACTTTGATTGATTAATGTGCCGGCGCGCTCTTTCATTGCGCTTATTTCGGCGGGCGTCTGCTGCTGCGCCCGCGCCGGCAAAGCGCCGCCGAACGCGAGCAAAAAAGCGAGCATCAGAAACAAAAACGCCTTCGTGGTTTTTTGCGACATATTTTTTTACTCCTGAAAATTTATAGAAATCGGGATTGGTTCGTAAAATTCTGGCACAAGTTCGCCGATTTTAGCAACGAAAAAGTTTAAAAATTAAAAGGCAAAATCAAGCCTTGTTTTTATTTTTCGTCGGACGCGACAATCAGTTTGCGGTGCGCTTCGATTAATAAATCCGGGCGGCGCGAAGTTACAACAATGTCGCGGATTTCGCCCGCTCTGGATTCTTTGAGCGCGCGTTTCGGCGCGTAAGTTACGACATAGCTCGCGTCGATAAAAGAGGCGACGAGCGCGGTTTTGTCGAGCATTTCTTCGGCGTCGGCGGGCAAAATCAGTTCGCCGTTCGTATCTTTTGAGAGCGCGGCAAGATATTTTTCGGCGTCTTCGAGCGATTTTTTCCGCTCCTTCATCTTTTTCATAAATTCGCGGTCGGTGTTGATGTGAATGCCGGTGTTGCGCGAGCGATTCATATCGCGTATGCCGGGCGGCAGGGTGGCGATAACTTCGTCGGGCAAAGCGTTCGGCAGAGCGGTTTTTGAAAGCATTTTGGCACGCGGCGCGATGTCGATAAGCTCCATGTGCGTGTAGCTGATAATGTGGACGTTAATGTCGGTCGACAATAGATTTTTCATCGCTGCATCTCGTTCGCTCACGTTATTTATGCTGTCCGTGCCGTCGGTAATCAAAACCAGATGCTGGTTGTCGAGCGGAGTTTTCTGCAAAAAGCCCGCCGCCGCCGAAAGCGCGCCGAACAGCATCGAACGCTTGCCGAAAGCGGCGCGCGCCAGCGATTTGACGGCGTTTTCCCTGTCCGTCCACTCGGCGATAATTTCGGCTCGGTCGCTATACTGCATCACCGCAACCGAATCTTCCGCGTGCAGGGATTCGATTAAGTTTTTCGCCGTCTTTTTTGTTTGCACCAGACTTTTCGCCGCGCGCATCTCGCCGCCCGTGTCGAGCAAGATTAAAACGTTCGCCGGAACGCGCCGGATACTTGTCGCTTGATGAATGCGCCCGTCTTCGTTTATCACTAAATCTTCTTTTTTCACATCGCTGACGAATTTTCCGTTCGGGTCAAAGGCGTTGACGTTCAATTTTATTTCTTCGGTGAAAACCTTTTCCGTGTCGTCTTGCTGCGCGATTGGCGTGGCGGTCGGCGTCGGCTGCGGCGTTTGTCGTTTAGACTGCGCGTTTGCGAAAACGGCGAAACAAAAAACGGCGAAAAGCGTCGGCAGGAAAATTTTATTTGGAGACTTCTGCATAAAAACTCCTTAAAAGACAGGCGTATTTTCAAGGTTTGATGCGGCGTATGGTTTTATAGTTGTTGTGCGCTCCTTTTCAGGCAACTCTCTCAGAATGGTGCGCGCCGGTGCGCCGTCGCCCGCGCCGCCGACATACTTTAAAGGCAGACAAATCAATTCGTAATCGCCGCCGGAAACGGCGCGCAAATCCAAGCCTTCGACGATGATTACTTCTTTTTCGAGCAAAGTTATGTGCGTTGCGAAATCGGTCGAGCCGAATTTTTCGACAGAAAGATAATCGATGCCGACGAGTTTTATATTTTTTTCGACAAGCACGCGCGCCGCTTCCGGTTCAATATAAGTGAAATCTTTGCGAAAGCCTTTTTCCGGTTCGTTCCAAAACTGCGAATTTTTGGTTTTGAACAAAACGCGCTCGACGTTTTCCAAATTTGAAACGTGCTTGACTTCGATTGCCGAAATATTTTCCTCAATTTCGACGACGCGGCACAAGCCGATTAGTTTTTCCAAATCCAATTGGTGAACGCGCCGCGCGCCTTTGACAAAATGAACGGGCGCGTCAACGTGCGTCGCCGTGTGAACGCCGCAGCAGATGTGCGAGACATTTGCCGCGTCGCCTTTCTCAATCGAGTGCGCGATGCTAATTTTCACCGTCGGGTCGCCCGCATAAATCGGCGTCCGCGCGCTGATTGGAAATGTAACGTCATAGATTTTCATAATTTTCCAAGCATAATTGAGCGGCGAAAGACAAGCAACGGTTGGCAAACCGAAACGGCTTTGTTAGAACTAAAGGAAGCGAGAAATTTATTTTCAAGGGGAACATAAGGTTATGAATATCCAAAATCAGGAACACGGCGCGAAAGGCGCGTTTTTTATCGAGGGCGAAGACGGCGAATGGATTGCCGAGATGACTTACCGGAAAATCGCCGGCGGCAGCACGATAATCATCGACCACACGGAAGTTGACGAATCTTTGCAGGGCAAAGGCGTCGGCAACGATTTGGTCAAGGCGAGCGTCGACTTCGCGCGCAAAAACAACATAAAAATCGTCGCTCAATGCTCATTCGCCAAAAAGGTTATAGACGAAACGTCCGAATTTCAAGACGTTCTAGCCGATTAGCTTTTTAAGATTTCAAAATGTCCGCGCCGAGAATTTCAGCATCGAGTTATTCAAACACCGCGCCGCTCGTCTGGAGTTTTCTTTACGGCTCGCGGCGCGGCAAATACGAGATTGTAATGGACAACGCGCCCGCGCGCTCGGCTGAGCTTCTGGCGCGGAAACGGGTTGACGCAGCGCTCGTTCCCGTTATCGAATATCAAAGAATTGCGGACGTTTTGCTTGTCCCGCAAGTCTGCGTCGGCGCGCGCAGGCGAGTGCGAAGCGTTTGTCTGGTTACGAAAGGCGAAGATTTACGCGATGTTAAAATGGTTTCGCTCGACATCTCTTCCAGAACTTCGGTTGCTTTGACGCGAATTATTTTCCGCGAATTTTTAGAAATTGAGCCGGTTTATAAAAATTCAAAACCGGATTTGCGCCAAATGTTAAGCGACTCCGATTGCGCGCTGCTTATCGGCGACCCGGCGCTCGTCGTTGACGAAACGATTTACCGCAAATTCGATTTGGCGGAAACGTGGAAAAAATTCACCGGCTGCGGTTTTGTGTTTGCGATGTGGATGGCGAGCGCGGAAAAAGCGGAAATCGCGCGAACTATTGATTTTGCGGCGGCGCGCGACGAAGGCTTGCTGCATCTTGACGAAATAGTCGCCAATTACGAAACGGAAATTTCTTTGCCGAAAGACGATTTTAAAAAATATCTTTCAGAAAATATTTCCTACAAAATCGACGATTCAATGCGGCAAGGCTTGGAGCTTTATTTTCGGCTGGCGTATAAACACAACCTTATCGAAAGCCTCAAGCCGCCGCGTTTTATCGACAGTCAACGAAATAATCCCGATTGAAAAATCAGCAGCCAGACGACCGCCGCCACAAATAAAAGCAATGCCGTATCGCTCGTCTTAAATTCATCGTCTCGATTTTCCATTTTAATTTTCACCTGCCAAAAAAGTTTCTGCTGTTTTTAAACGCACGATTTACCGGCAAACAAGGTCAATATTTCGCTTAAACATTTCAAAATTAAAAATTAGCGCGTTTGCGGAAAATGAGAAATTTTCGGCATAGGATTTGTTACCTGTCGGTAACAGAACGCCTGAGCGAATCAAAAGCCGATATTCAAGGCGAACTTATTGAAAGTATTTGGCAATATGCGATTTTTTGTTTGCAAAATGAAAGAAATTCAGCCGCGAGCGAACACGAATTATTTTTTCTTATTCGTGTTATTCGCGTAATTCGTGGCTAAATCTTCTTCGTGGTAAAATTATTTTAGTTTATGAGCGATATTCAACCGATTTTAGACAAGGCTTTGGCGGGCGAAAGATTGACGGCAGAAGACTGCACGGCGCTGCTCGAATCCTACGACATCGCGCGTATCGGCGCGACGGCGCACGAAATTCGGATGCGGAAAAATCCGTCCGATGTCGTAACTTACATCATCGACCGCAACATCAATTACACAAACGTCTGCAATGTCGTCTGCACGTTCTGCGCATTCTATCGTAGACAAGGAAAGCCCGACACATACGTTCATTCGATTGAAGAAATCGAAAAACGCATCGACGAAACAATCGCGCTTGGCGGAACGGGCGTTCTTATGCAGGGCGGACTTCATCCCGATTTTAATATCGAATGGTATGAAAATCTGCTTTCCACATTGCACACCAAATATCCAGACTTTCAACTGCATTGCTTTTCGCCGCCGGAAATTCACAACATTTCTTTGATTAGCGGTTTAAATTACGAAACGATTTTGCGGCGTTTGAAAAACGCCGGACTTTATTCGATGCCGGGCGGCGGCGGCGAAATCCTCGACGACGACGTTAGAAAAAGAGTTTCGACCAAATGCACGACGCAGGAATGGCTCGACGTGATGCGCGCTGTTCACAAAGTCGGGCTTCGTTCGACGGCGACGATGATGTTCGGCATCGGCGACGACATCTCGCACCGCGTCAAACACTTGCAGAGAATCAGAGATTTGCAGGACGAAACCGGCGGCTTTACGGCGTTTATTTCGTGGACTTTTCAGCGCGAAAACACAGCTTTGGGACGCAAAATAACTGAAGAACCAACCGGAATTGATTATCTGAAAATGGTTGCCGTCTCGCGCCTATTTCTTGATAACGTCCAACACATTCAATCGTCGTGGCTCACACAAGGTTTGCGTCTCGGACAAACCGCGCTGCGTTTCGGCGCGGACGATATGGGTTCGATTATGATTGAAGAAAACGTCGTCTCGGCGGCGGGCGCGGACACGCAGGCGAACGAAAAAGAACTGCGCTACCAAATCGCCGAAGCCGGTTTCACGCCGCAACAGCGCGATATTTTGTATGAACGTGTGAACCGCGAAAACGCCTTTGAGCTGGACGCCAGACGTTCAATGCCGCTCAAACAGTTGAGCGTTGCTTTTGCCGATTAAGTATGCCGATTTCTAAGCATCGTAAGAAAACAGGTTCAAAAAAGCGTAAAATTACTGACTTAAATGAAGGTAAATTGCCTATTCAGCGAATTCGTATTCGGAAACATAGATTTCGAGAACTAAAAAACAATCCAGATTTTCTTGCGCTAGTAAAAGTAGGTCGAACAGTAAATGCAGTTATATCGGGTATTCAATTTATTTCAGACTATATGGGTGATAATTCTCCAGTTGGTCTTCGCCAATATAATCGAGCGTTTTTTATAACCACTGGATTTCTTTATGAAGGCTTAGAATTGGTTACTAGCCTCAGATTAAAATACATAAGCGAGCCATTTTTCAATAAATTCAATCTCTTACTTGGCGATGAATACAAAAAGCATAGAAAAGTCTTACAGGAAATTAGGAATTCAGTAGCCTTTCATTTAGATTCCGACGACAAATCCACAAAGTTAGCGCTTAGTAATCTTAAGTTACCTCGTTATGACCTTATGTCTGGAAGCTCAAACCTAATAATGGACTTTTACTTTGATATGGCGGACACGATTGATTTTAATTATTTGATTGATAAGTTCAAAAATGGTCGTCCCGAACCAGAAGTATTTGAAGAGATTATAAAATCAGTTACTGAACTAATGACATCTTTTGGCTCTGCTGGACACGAATTTCTGATTGGTCTTGGTGAAAAAATGAACTTTTCTGACTATGTTGATTGATGTTGTGCTTTTTACAATTCTTACACAACTATTACGATTGCCGCGCCCGCGAATTGTTATCCTAAAACCTGCCGTATTTTAGCAATCGTAAAAAGTAGTTTTAAAATGGAAAACGTCGCCGCTCTCGAACAAACTCACACTCGTATTAATTGGAAAAATTTATTTATCGTTACGACGTTTCATCTGGCGAGCGTCGCGGCTTTTTTTTGTTTTAGCTGGAAAAACTTTGCCGCGATGTTGATTGGAAATTGGATTGTCGGCAGTCTCGGCGTCGGGCTTGGGTGGCATCGGCTTTTGACGCACAGGAGTTTTAAGGCTCCGCGATGGCTCGAATATACTTTGACGGCGTTCGGCGCGATGTCGGTTCAGGATTCGCCCGACAAATGGGTGGCGACGCACCGGATTCATCATAAATACACCGAAACGCCGCAAGACCCGCATTCGACTCGTCCCGGTTTCTGGTGGGCGCATCTGGAATGGATTATAAAAGGCACGGCGCAAGACCACGACGCAGCAACTTTGAAACGATACGTTCCCGATTTGCTCAAAGATAAATTTCACGTCGCTTTGTCAAGATTTTATTACGTTCCGCTTATTCTTTCGGGCTTTTTGTTATACGCGGTCGGCGGCTGGTCGATGGTTTTGTGGGGAATTTTCGTGCGCGTCGTCGTCGGCTGGCACACGACTTGGTTCGTCAATTCCCTTTCGCATCTTTTCGGGAAACGTTCTTTTGATACGACAGACGATTCGACGAATAACTGGTTCGTCGCTCTTTTAACTTTCGGCGAAGGCTGGCACAACAACCATCACGCTTTTCCGACTTCGGCGCGGCACGGTTTGAAATGGTATCAATTGGATATGAACTGGCTGACGATTCGTATTTTTGAAAAAATCGGATGGGCAAAACAAATTCGCGTTTTCGATACTGAAAAACCGGCGCAATTAAAGCGCGCGGCATAAATTTATTTATTACAGACTACTTAAAGATTGGACTGTAAAACACTTTTTTGCGACCGCGCTTTAATAAGCGTTCCAATTAATTCTGGAGTAGGCTGCGTTTCGACAGGCGGTTTATAATTTATCAAGAAGGTTCCAAGTATAAGTATGATGACTATAAAAAAAAGGACTACCAGAGACGCCAGGATGATTGCCTCCCAATAATATATATACGAATCCTCGGAGAATTTGTATCTTTTCGTCTTGAACGGCTGATTGGTTCTGCGTCTTCTGACCCGTTTTTTTGGTTCGCTGCTTTCTGACTCCATAAAAAAGTCTTTTATATTTCTTAAAATTTTGTAGAGTATCATCCTACCTTTTCGCAGATTAAGTCAAGCATTTTGTAATTTTATAGCTGTTTGCTTTCGGCATTTCGATTATAATTCCGGCTTAGGCATTTTGATTGTGTTAAAAAAGTTATTGCAAAGCAGGAAAGGTTAAAATGGACAGATGAGTTTATTTTTAAGCCGGTTGAACCAAAAATTTAAAACAAAATACAAGGTTTTAGACGAATTATTGCTTTTTTGTTCGGCATTCTTCTTAAGAGCCTTTTATGTCTCTCGCAATCATTATTTAACGGGCGATTCTCACGACTATTTAACTCTTGCCAAAAACCTGGCTTTTCATCACGTCTTCAGTTTAGACCGCAGTGAATCAGCGCTTGCGCCTACAGCCTTTCGTCCGCCTTTGTATCCGGTATTGATTTCGTTGTTTTGGCAACACGAAGAAGTGCCTTTGACCGCTGTTTTATATTTACAGGCAATGCTCGGCGCACTCACAGTCGTGATTGCTTACCGTTTGGCAAAGCGACATTTCGGCAACCGGGCTGCCTTAATCGCCGCCGTTGCCGCTTCGATAGAACCTTTCACGATTCATTATACGGCAACCATTATGACGGAAACTTTATTCACGTTTCTGGTTGTTTCGGCTGTTTGTCTATTGGATTACAAACGCTTCGTTTTTGCGGGTTTCGTTTTCGGTTTAGCCGCGCTTACCCGACCGACCATACTGCCCTTTTTGATACTTTTACCGCTGCTCTCGATATTGCCGCTTTGGTCAGCCTACCGAAAGGCATTTTTGACAGTCCTTCTTATTGCATCGGCGACTATTTCCGTCTGGACAATGCGCAATATAGCGACCTTTAATCAAATAATTCCAATCTCTTCGTTCGGATTCGGAATGAATCTTCTTTGCGGGACAATCGATGTTCCGATGATTGCCGATGAGGGATGGGATGTCGTTTATAAGGATGAGGCTATTCGGCAAATGCACCGGGATTTGCAAAACGGAGTAACGGAAACCGAAGTTGACCGAAAATTATTTAGAGAAGGCTTACAAAGAATTGTTTCAAATCCTGCCGACTGGCTGAAAGTTCGCGCCAAACAATATACACGTTTATATATCGACAGCGCGCCTTATATTTTAGGTCGAAATAATATTCGTTTTGAAGAAGCAATCCGGGATAGACAATGGTTTTTTATCGTCTATAAGCTCTTATTAACTTCGAGAATTTTTATCTTCGCAGCACTTTTTTTTGTCGGAATCTTTCTGGCGCGCGACCGAACAGAAGAGCTTAGCAATATTATTTTGTTCCCGATTTTTTTAATGTTAATTCACATTCCACTCTGGACTGAAAGCCGTTATTTACTGCCAATAGCTCCTTTTGTATGTATTATGGCAGCCTATACCTTAAATAGATTCCTGACAAAGTTAGGCTTTTCCGAATTTTCAAAAAGCAAGATTTAAATACTTAACCGCATCTCCACGCATCACAGCGCAAATATACGAAATTACAAAACTCTTACACAAGCAGCGATGAAAAGTTGTTAACATTTACATCATAAAAGAACGAACGGCGTTCGTAAATTTTTTGAAATTATAAAAGAGGATTTTTGATGCAAAACGTAGCGGAAATTAATCAGACAAGAACAAAGGAAATTCAATTGGTAACGGGGACGTTCGTCGTCGTTTTTCACGTGATGGCGGTTTGGGCGCTGTTTCCTTCTAACTGGAGCTGGGCGAATTTAGCGGCTTTTCTTATCGTTTGGTGGGTTGCCGGAAGCTGGGGCATCGGCATCGGGTATCATAGGCTTTTGACGCACGGCGGATTTAAAGCGCCGAAATGGTTGGAGTATTTTTTCACCGTTTGTGGAACGATTGGCTTGCAGTCAGGTTCTCTGCAATGGGTTACGACGCACCGGATTCATCACAAATTCACAGAGCAGCCGGGCGACCCGCACAGCCCGCGCGAAGGCACTTTCTGGTCGCATATGGGCTGGATTTTGCAGGGAACGGCGCAGAATCAGCCGATTGAGATGGTGCAGAAATACGCGCCCGATTTGTTGAAAGACAAATTTCACGTTTTCGTATCGAAGTATTATGTCGTAACCTTCGTTTTCGTCGGCATACTTCTTTACGCAATCGGCGGCTGGTCGATGGTTTTGTGGGGAATTTTCCTGCGGCAGATTTTCGGCTGGCACTCGACGTGGCTCGTCAATTCGGCGACGCATCTGTGGGGAACGCGCCGTTTTGAGACGACCGACGATTCGCGCAACAACGGTTTAATCGCCGCTTTAACCTTCGGCGAAGGCTGGCACAACAATCATCACGCCAATCCGCGCTCGGCAAAACACGGGCTTGACTGGTATGAATTTGACCCGAACTGGCTGCAAATCAGATTTCTTGAAAAAATCGGCTTGATAAAAAAAGTTCACGCCTACGATTTGAAAAAGGAACAGCAAAAAGCAATGATGCGCCAAGCAGCTTAATCGAACGGAAAACGTAAAACGACAAATGGAAAATGAAGACTAGAGGTTTTCATTTTCCATTTTCCATTTTACACTTTCCATTACTTATGCGTGTTCCCGGTCGCCGCAAAACCGCCGTTGTTTTTCTAGTGCTTGGCATCTGCCTCGTCGCGTTGGCGGTTGCTTTGAACGTCGGCTGGATTCTTCTGAATTTGCGCGAAGTCGCGCTGCTAATTTTCGGCATCGTTTTTTTCGCGCTGATTATTACCGGATTGGTTTTAAACACGATTTTCCTCGT